>PJUL01000239.1_pt1 | contig 44886 bp, 30 predicted proteins | sample 1512221 | NCBI WGS metagenome assembly PJUL01 (sample SAMN08177667, study PRJNA422409) | Feces metagenome, whole genome shotgun sequencing project.
AGGGCTTTGGAACGCTGTTTCACTGGCTTTCTCCTCTCGTGTCGCGCGCTGCCTCGTCTCGTCTCCCCGGCGCGGCGGCAGCGAAAACACCGTCCGGCGAGGGCGCACGGTGCCGATCCCCGCACAAGGTGCGCGGAGCCCGGCGACCGGCATTGGGAAGTCGTCTATCTGCTCGGGAAGAGCGCGAGCGGCACCGCCCGGCCCATCGCCTCATATCCGCCGTCGCCCGGGTGGAGCTTGTCGCCGGAGTCGAACATCGGCCGGATCATCACGGGCGAGCTGGTGTCGCGCACTGCCGCCTCGAAATCGATCACGGCGTCGAACGCGCCGCCGGTCCGGATCCAGCGGTTCACTTCCTGGCGCAGGTCCTCCATCTCGGGCGTGACGTATTTGGAACCCCAGCCCGGGGTCAGCGTGCCGCCGATCACCCGGATACCGCGCGCATGGCCGGCATCGATCAGCTTGCGATAGCCGGCGATCAGGTCCGCTGCCGTCACCGGCTGCTCGCCTGCGGCACTCGCCTTCCAGATGTCGTTGATGCCCTCCAGCAGGATCAGGTGGGTCACCCCGGCGACCGAGGCGACGTCGCGCTCGAACCGGTCGATGCCCGCGGTGCCGCGCCCTTCGCGCAGCAAACGGTTGCCGCTGATCCCCATATTGACCACGCCGCAATGCGGCTTGCCGCCATCGCTCAGCCGCTTCGCCAGAATGCCCGGCCAGCCGCGCCAATCCGGCCGGGTGCCGCGCGCGCCTTCGGTGATCGAGTCCCCGAAGGTCACGATCGTGCAGGAGGCCGAAGGATTACGGACCGCGATCTGGGTGATGAAGGGGCGGATCTTCTGCGCCACGAAACCGGTGCCCGCCGCATCCGCCGCGCCCTCTGCGAACGCTGCCGGAAAGGCTGCATTGCCCGCCACCGTCGAACTTTCGGCGCTGGTCACGATCGTGACGACGACATCTTCCCCGCTCTTCGCCGGCAGGTCGATGGGTGCGCTGGTCAGCGTCGCGCCACCGGTGATGCTCACCCCCACTCCACTTTCGAAGCGCACCGGCCGCTCGGTGCCCGGATCGATGCCGAAGGCGTTCGCCGCGCGCGCGATCGAGGCACTGGCGATGCGAAGCGGCACCGCGCCTTCGGGATTGGTGAACACCAGCCGGATCGCATCGCCGCTCTGGCTCAGCCGGAAGCGGAAGCGATAGGTGCCGGCGGGCAGCGTGCCGCGCACCGCCTTGGTGGCGGGCGACGTCGCATAGCCCCAGGCGCCTCCCCAGCGCTCCTGCGCCGAGGCCTGGCAGGCAACGGTCAGGGCCAGGGCGCCGAGGATCAGTTTCGCGATCATGCGCATGGCGGGCCTCAATATTTGAAGCGGAGCGCCGCGGAGAACACGCGCCCCTCGAAATAGACGCGGTCGATCGTCTGCTGCCCGCCCCAATAGGCGCGCTGCGGCGAGCCGAGCAGGTTCTGCCCCTCTACCGACAACGAGATATTGGGCGTGAAGCGGTAGGTCGCCGACGCGTCGAGCCGGGTGATCGGGAACCACTTCAGGTCGTTGTTCCGGTTGGCGAGGTTATAGGCCAGCGTGAAGCCGCTGCGCTCCGAATAGGCGACGCGTGCGCGCAGCTTGCCGTCGTCATAGAACAGCCCGCTGTTGAAGCTGGTGTTCGAGATGCCGGGGATCGGCCCGACATAGGTCGCCGCCGCGGCAGTTAGGCCAGGCAGTTCCTGCTCGTGATCGATATAGGTGAAATTCGCGAAGCCGCCGAAATTGCGCAGCATGCCGGGCGCGAAATCGAAGAAGGTGCTGATGTTCGCCTCGATCCCGCGGATGCGGCCGTCGCCGGCATTGGCCGGACGCGTCACGTTGACGATGCCGGTGGCACCCGGCGGACTGTCCGGCACGGTCGTATTGACGATGAAACCATGCACGTCGCGCTGGAACAGCGCGAAGCTCGCCGCCCCGGCCCGGCCGAAATACCATTCGAGCGACGCATCCCAGTTCTGCGAACGCACCGGCTGCAGATCCGGATTACCGCCAGTCGCAGTGGCGTTGTAGCCAGCGGCATTGGTGTTCTGGATCAGGCTCATGCTCGGATTGAGCTGCGAGAAGTCCGGGCGGTTGAAGGTCTTGGTCCAGGCCAGGCGGAGCTGCAGCTTCGGCGTGAAGTGCGCTACCAGGCTCGCCGCCGGATCGACATCGACATAGTTCTGGCGGCCATGGATCGGCACGTTGGTGACGATGATCACATTGCCCGTCGCCGGCGAGCGCGTCGTCTGCACCTGGGTGCCGTCGATGCTCAGTACCGTGTTGACGATGCGCGCACCGACCACGCCGTCCAGGTTGATCCCGCCAATCCCGAAGCCATATTTGAACTGGCCATAGGCGGCATAGGTGGTCTCGTCGCCCTCAAAGGTCTTGAGCGGGTCGAAGGCCGGGCGATCGCCGGCGAAAAGCGTCTGCTGGCCGCTCAGGGTGCCAACATATTTGTTGAGCGCGGCAAAGGTCGCCGGATCGGAGAGCGCACTGCCGTCATAGCCGATCCAGCTGGTCGGAACCGTAGCATCGTCGCCATAGAAGCCGGTATCGACGATCTTGGGCCGATCGCCCCCCGGAAAGGCCGAAAGCGGCAACCGGAGCGCGTTCAGATCCGCCAGGCGGGTGCCATATTGGTACCGCGCGCTACGGTTTGCATAGCGGAAGCCGGTCTTGAGCGAGCGGAAGAATCCGGGACCGGTATCGAGCACAAGATCGCTGCGCCACTGCAGGCCCTTGCCGCGCTGGCGGGTGCGCGTGTCCGAATAGGCCCGGACATGGAAATTGCCGGCGTTGGTCAGGTCGATATTGCCCGCATAGCCATAGGACAGGCCGCCATAACGGCTGTCGGGATTCTGGAAGACCGCGTTGATCACCGGCGCGGTGTTGAACGCGAGCAGGAACAGCTGCTCGTCGGTATTGATCCGCGAACTGGTGTAGACGAGATTGCTCGTCAGCGTCGCGATACCCGAGGTCCAGTCGGCGCCGAACTCGATCTGGGTGGTGTCGAGCAACTCGCGTGTATTGGACGAGCGCGGTCCCGAGTTCGCAGTCGCGGTGAAGGTCGCGCTCCGGACGATGTTGGTGCCGGGCACCAGCGTAACGTTGGTCAGCGCGGTGTTGGCGGCAATGTTGGTCTGAAAGTCGTTGTCGTTATATTTGTTGAGATCGGTGATGTTGGTCGCGCGCAGTTTGAAGCCGAGATTATAGGCCGGGCGCCATTGCACCGCCCCGGTGACGACCGGGCGCTCATATTTTCCTTCCGGGCGCTTCACCAGCAACGCCGCGGGGATCTGGAGCCCGGCGGCCAGGCGCGTCCCGTCCGCAGCGGTCGCCGCCACGGTGGTCGCCTGCAGCGCCGTCGCCTCGCGATAGGATTCCAGATAGTCGCGGCGCAGGAAAGACGCGTTCACCAGCACGCCGATCTCGCCGATGCCAGTGCTCCAATGGCCGTTGATCAACAGGTCGCCGTTGTAGAAAGCCTTGCGCGACTGGTCGTCATAGCTTGCACGCAAGGTGCCCGCGGCGTGGATGCCCTTGGGCAGATCGAGCGGCGCGCGCAGCTGCACGTTGACCACGCCCCCGATGCCGCCTTCGATCAGGTCCGGCGTCAGCGCCTTATAGACTTCCATCGACTTGATGATGCTCGACGGATAGCTGTTGAGCAGCGTCCGGCGCGACGAGCCCGTATAGGCCTCCTGCCCATTGAGCGTGGTCAATACTGACGCGATGCCGCGGATCGTGATCGCCTGGCCTTCGCCGCGGTTGCGGAAGATCTGAACGCCAGGAAGGCGCGCGAGCGCCTCGGTCGCGCTGTTGTCGGGCAATTGCCCGATGTCTTCGGCGGCAACGACATCCACGATCGCATCGGACTTGCGCTTGATCTCCCGCGCAGCTTCCAGGCTTGCACGGAAACCGGTCACGATGATCGGGCCACCTTCTTCGGCCTGCGCGGTGGCAGCCGGAGGATTCGCCTGTGAGGAAGCGGGCACAGGCGCGGCCCGCGTCAGGATCACCGTACGACCATCATCGCTCGATACGCGCAAACCGGTGCCGGCGATCAGCCGCTCGAGCGCGGCACGGTCCGTCATCACGCCCTTCAGTGCCCGCGAACGCACGCCACGGATCGACTCGGTCGGGAAGAATATCTGGACATGCGCCTGGCGCGCCCAGGCAGTCAGCGCATTCGCCAGCGGCTGCGCCGGAACGTCGAACGCGCGCGTCGCCGACTGCGCCATGGCCGGCGCCGGAGCGAGGACGCACGTGGAGAGCAGCGCCGCAGCAAGCTGCGCGCGCCGGTGGAAGCCGGTCATAAGGTTTAGCCCTTTTGCGTTCGGGCGCTCTTTCGCGCCCCCAGTCTGCAGGACGAGCGGCAATCGCCGCACCGCCAAATGATCTGAAAATTATTTTGCCAAATGCACCGCATCGCTGGCGGTACGTACGCGAACGCCAAGCCCCATCGAGACGGCGCGCAGGAAATCGGCGGGATCGGACGAAGTGAAGCGCCCGCCGATCCGCACCGCGGCGAGTGCCGGATCGTCGATCACGATCCGGTGCGGCAGATATCGGTTATACTCGGCTACGGCTTCGGCCAGCGGAGTATCGACGAAAACGACCTCGCCGCTTTGCCAGGCCAGCACCGACTCCACGGCTTCGCGACTGACCGGAGCGGCCATTGGCTGGGCGGTGGCAAAGGAAAGCTGCTGATATGCACTCGCCCGCGCGCCCTTCGAGGTCGAATGCGCCGAGCCCCGCAACACGATCAGTTCCAGCGCCGCGCCGTGCAGCCTCGCGTTGAAACGCCCGGGATCCAGCGTGGCGACGCTATCGCGCGTGGCGAACTGCGCGGCCGGCCCCTGCTGCAGATCGAGCGCGACCTCGCCGTGATCGAGCCACAGCTCGCGTCGCTCGCTCGAGAAACGCCATTGCAGCCGCGTATTCGTGTTGAGCATCACCATGCTGCCGTCGGGCAGTCGCAGCCTGCGCGTCTCACCGATCTCGGTCGATGCGCTGTCCCAGGCATAGGCCCGCGTGGCGAGAAAGCCGCTGCCCGCCGCGACGAGGGCCGCCCCGGCCATACCGCCGCGCACAAGCCGGCGGCGCGTGATATGCGCCGGCAACTCGAGAGCTCCGCTCTGCTCCGTCGCACCTTCCCAGGCTGCAGCGACGCGCGCAAACGCCAGTGCGTGGGCGGGCTTTTCCCGCCACTGCTCGAACACCGCCTCATCCGCGCTGCCCGCCTGCAGGGCAGCGAACCACGCCGCCGCGTCACGCATGTCCGCGTCGCGTTGTGAGGCGGAAAACTCCTTCCCTCCCGAGTTCATGCCATGCCGCTTTCGAAACCCATCAGATCAAGGACGAACGAGACGCCCCCCACCGCCAAGTCGCGGGCCGAAAAATCTTAGCGCGTTGCGCGGGTTTGGCCATCCTGCTCGGGCGATGGCTCCGCCTGCGGCTTGTCGCCGGGCTCGACGGCGCGGGCGAGCAGATAGAGTGCCCGGCCCAGCCGCTTCTCGAACGTCGAAAGGCTGATCCCCAGATCGCTGGCGATGTCGCCCGGCCGCTCGTCACGGAAGCGGCGCCGGACGAACACCGTTCGGCAGCGCTCCGGCAGCAGCTCGATCGCCTTGCGCAGCCGCGCGACCTGATCCCGCCCCGCGAGGACGCGGAAGGCATCCGGGGCGTCATCATGAAGTTCGATCGTGTCGAGTTCGCTCAGCTGCTGAAACGCCACCACCTTCGCGCGCCGCATCCGCTCCAGGGCGATATTGTGGATCGAACGGATGACATAGGCACGCGGATCGGTGATCGCGGCCCAGCCATCGATCGCCATCACGCGGACCAGTGCTTCCTGCACCAGATCGGCCGCCTCTTCGCTGCCACCGGACAGCCGGCGCGCGACGGCAAGGTAGCGGCCTTCATGCGGCAGCACCTCATCGATCAGCCAGCGATCCCGCGGGCGCGTGACGGACATCTTTCCCCTTGCCGCGAATCTGAAACTCGCTTGCAGGCAATATGGCCAATCGATTTCACTTTTGCGACGCCGAAATCGCCGGATGCGGACACGTCATAGCGCCTCGACGAGAACCGCCACCTTCCCCTGAAAAGAAGACTCGCCAATGGGGTGGCGGGCCGGCGGATTGGGCGGAGGCGGAAATGACCTCGTTTCCGAGCGGCATGCCGATCGGCCCGGACACCGCTATCGGTTTGCGGCTTGGGGCTGCTGCGCATATTCACATGCTTGCCAGCGGAACGCTGGCGGATCTCTACACCTAGACGATCGCCATGCGGGGAGCCGGGTCATACCCATCGCCTCACATCTGGCCTTCATCGCTGGTATTCACCGAATCAGGAAAGAATTATGCCGGACATGATCGAACGCTTCGAAACGGCCCGAACGAGTTGCCCGCTGGTCGCGATCCTGCGCGGGGTTACGCCGGACGAGGTTGAAGGCGTGGCGGAGACCCTGATCGATCTGGGGTTCACGCTGATCGAGGTGCCGCTCAACTCGCCGGATCCGTTGCGCAGCATCGAACGGCTGGCGCGATATGCCAGCGCCTCCGTTTGCATCGGCGCAGGGACGGTGCTGACGCCGGCACAGGTGGCTTCGGTGCGGGATGCGGGCGGAACGCTGATCGTCGCCCCAAACACCGCTCCCGCCGTGATCGCCGCCGCGCGCGCCGCCGATCTGATTGCCCTGCCCGGCTACCAGACTCCGAGCGAAGCCTTTGCCGCGCTCGATGCAGGGGCCAACGGGCTCAAGCTGTTTCCGGCCGAGGCGAGCACGCCGGCGGCGCTGCGTGCGATGCGCGCCGTGCTACCGCGATCGACACCCGTCTTCGTGGTTGGCGGTGTCGATGCCACGAACATGGCGGAATGGGCCGCCGCCGGTGCGGACGGATACGGGATAGGCTCATCGCTCTATCGGCCCGGGATTTCGCTGGCCGATCTCGGGCAGCGCGCGCGCACGCTGCTTGCAGCCGTTCGCGACTTGCCCGGATGACGGAGCGCCGCAGTGCGCTCGAGTGTTCCCGCTGCAAGACCAGTTCGAAGCCGAACGCCAGCTTCGAAGGCGCCGGAGCTTCCGGCCCGGCGCCTTCGATCGGGCCAATTAACGCTTCTTCAGCTGTACCATATCGAGCGGCTCGCCTGTCGCAGTGTAGGCGCGATAAGTCAGCATCTTCGGCGTGACTTCGATGACCTGATAGGCTTGGGTCCGCGACGCCGATTTGCGCGCCCAGGGCCCCGGCTTGACCTCGTACATTTTCGGACCGGCTACCGACACGGCATAGGTCGCGCCGGCATTGTCGGCGGCGGGGCCCTTCGGGCCGATCGCGCCGCGGGCATAGCCATGATCATGTCCCTGCAGCACCAGATCGACGTGATATTTGTCGATCAGCGGCTTCAATGCCGCGCGCACCTTCGGATTGTCGCGACCCGGCTCGCTCGAGAAGAGCGGGAAGTGCAGGAAAATCACCGTCCAGCGATTGGGATTGTGCGCGAGTAACCCGTCCAGCCATGTGACGATCGACGCGCGGGCGGTCTCGTCGCGATCGACCTGCATCGAATCGATCGAGATCAGGCGCAGGCCCTGATAGTCGGTGTACCAGTTGGTCTCGCGCCCTGCCGGAACGTCCGCTGGGCCATCGTCGGGCAGCGTGAACTGCCGCCGCCATTGCCCGTTGATCGACGAGCCCGCGCGTGCCGCCTCGTCCTTCACATATTCGTGATTGCCCGGCGTCGGCATCTGCGGCGTCTGGGCATAGAGGAAGCCCCCTGCCGCGAACCACTCGCCCCATTCGGCGTCGCTGTCGTGCCGGTTGACAAGATCGCCCGCATGGATCGTGAAGGCAGCATCGCCCGCCTGCCGGAATGCCATGCGCAGGGTGCGCGAGGCTTCCGACAGGATCTGGTTCTGCATGTCGCCCATATAGATGAAGCGGAAGGGCGCGGGGTCCTTGCTGGCGGTGCGGAACTGGAACCATTCGGACCAGTGCGTCCCGTCTCCCACGCGATAGGCATAGACGGTACCGGGCTCGAGCCCCTTCAGGACAGCGGAATGATAGGCCGCGCGGAACGCCGGGTTCTCACGCACTGGCAATGTCGCATCGTCGGTCGCCGCGGAAAGCGTCATCGGCTCTTTGACGAAATCCGGGCTGTTGGTCGCCTTGGCATATTGCACCACGCCTGCCGATCCCGGTGCGGAGCGCCAGGTCACGGCCATTTCGGTCGTGGGATCGGGGGTGAGGTTCAGCACGATGCGCTCGGGCTGGACGGTGGCGGGCGCGAGCTGCGGCTGCGGCGCGTCCTGCGCGGCGGCGGGAATGGCGGCGCCCAGAAGCAGGGCGCCGGCCAGGGAACGAAGGGTCATCGTCGATCCTTAGAAGATGAGGTTGAAGCCGAGCGAGATCGTCCGCCCGTTCTTGGTGTAGGCTCGGCTCGCGCCGGTTCCCGACGAGACCGTCTCCCAATAGGTCGGTCCGTCGAACAGGTTCTGGACCTGGATCTGGACCGAAGAGGTCTTCATGAAGCTCTTGCGGAAGGTCAGGTCGACGAAGCTATAGGCCTGCTCATAGGGGTTGTTGCCGAAATCCTGGATGCCGCCGAGGAACTTCGACTGATAGTTCCAGGCACCATAGATTTCCCAGCCCTTGCGCTCCCAGAAAAGCTGGACGTTGGCGATCGTTTCCGGCGTCTCCATCAGCGGCAGGGTGTAGCCTTCGGGATGCCATGACAGGCCAGTCACCGCCTTGGAACGCTGCATCGTCAGATTGCCGCCGATGCCGAGCGAGCCGAGGATGCCCGGCAGCCAGTGCAGCACCTGCTGCCCGCTGATTTCCACCCCGTAAACCTCCGCCCGCTTGCCGTTGTTCGGCATCGAGATCAGCACGCCGGCCGGATCGACATTCTCGCCGGTCGTGCCGTTGCGGATGTTGCTGGACGACGAGCGGAACAGGAAGTTGGTGATGCGCTTGTAGAACACCGCCACCGAATAGGCCCCGGTACGGCCGTTATACCGCTCCAGCGACATATCGAGATTGAGCGAGCGCAGCGGCTTCAGGTTCGGATTACCCTCGCTGATGCCGGTCAGCAGCCATTGCGACTTCGGATTCTCCTTGCCGTCGCCGTCGGGATCGGTGTCATAGCTATATTCCCGCGCCGAACTCATGCGCGCGATGTCCGGCCGGGCGAAGCTGGTCCACACTGCGCCGCGCAATTTCGTCCGGCTGTCGAAGTCGTAATTGACATGTACCGATGGCAGCACATTGACGAAGCTCGACTTGTCGATCGTGTAGCGCTCGCCCTGCACGGGGTCGAGGTTGAACGCCTCGATGCGGTTGCGCGTCGCCTCCACGCGTACGCCGGTGATGATCTGCGCACGACCTAGACGTGCGGTCGCCATCGCATAGCCCGAGATCACGTTCTCGTCGAAGCGGAAGCTGTCCTCGTTCGATATCGTCGCATCGGCAGGATCCACCGCGAATCCCTTGAAGAAGCTGCTCTTGCCCTTCTCCGCACGCTGCAGTTCGGCGAGCATCTTGTCGTCGTCGATCGTCTGGCCGAGCCGGTAGGCGCCCGAATAGGCCCCGCCGAACAGGCTGGTGACGTTCTCGCCATAATAGGGCGCGAAGTCAGCCATCGTGCCGTTGGCGGTCAGGTTGAGAAACGAGCCCGAGAAAGTGCGGCGGCGCGAGTCATAATATTTGCCGCCGGCCTTGATCGATTGCAGCCAGGCGCTGCCCGGCTTCCACTCGACGTTCATCTGCCCTTGCCAGAGCTTCTGCTGGCTGCCACCGATCTCACCCTCAAGGCTGCTGAACGCAAATTGCGAGGGGTCCTGCACGGCGTTCATGCCGGCGGAATTGAGCAGCCATTTCGGGAAGCGCGAGTCCTCCGCGCTGCTGAACAGCACGCCCTTATTGCCGAGCCAGCCATATTTGTCGCTGCGGAATTCAAGCGTGTAGCCGTCGTCGAGATTGTCCTGCGACTGGGAATAGGACACGTCGTAATCGACGGTGAAATTCCCCAGCCGCGAGACGCCGCCGACATTGGCTGTGGCCAAGTTGCCGCTCTCGTTGTTCGCTTCCCAGAAGCGGCGCAGGCGGAAGCCCTGCGGGTCCCACTTACCTGACGCGCCATAGAGGCTGTAGAAGGACTTGGTCTTGCGATCGGCGTCGGTGATCAGCCCGTCCTTGTCCTGATCGACGATCTGGCTGGTGGTGTAGCTGTAGACGCGACCGAGCTTGCTGTCGGTGCGCAGGATGCTGTCCTCGGGCCGCGCGAGATTGGTATCGTTCGCATTGACCTGCACCAGACGGGTCGAGTTCTTCGACGTGTCGTTCCGGAAGTTCAGCCGGTTGAGGAACTGCTGCTTCTGGTAGTTGCTGTACTGGCCGCGAACGTGAAGATCATGGTGGTCCGAGCGGTAATCGATGCTGGTGTTGGCGCCCCAGCGGTTCACTTCGGTGTTGCCCAGCCCCAAATTCATGCCGCGCATCACAAAGCGGTTCGAATCCCAACCCAGCGTCTCGCTGTTCGAATACCAGGTGTCGGGCTGGTTATCGCCGTCGACGCCATTCTGCTCATATTGTGACTTGCGCTTGCTCCAGTTGCCGGAGACGAAGACGCCGAAATGGTCACTGAACTGGCGCGACACCGCCGCCGAGACCTGGCCGTATTTACGGTGATCGAACTTGTCGATCATGCCGCCTTCGCCGGAGATGCGCATATAGGTCGGCTTCTGGTCGAAGGCGGTCGGCGTGGTGATGTCGACCGATCCGCCGAGCGCATCGCCGTCGCGGTCCGGAGTCAGCGTCTTGTAGACGGTGATCGACTTGATGCCATCCGGCGGCAGGACTGACAGGCGCACGCCGCGGTAGAAATTGTTGTCGCGCGATCCCGCACCGTCAATGCGTACGCCGTTCAGCGAGTAGTTGTTGAGCTCGGTCGACAGGCCGCGCACGGTGATGCGATCGCCCTCGCCGGTGGCCGGATCGCGCACCGCGTTGACGCCGGGCATCCGGGCGAGCGCTTCGGACACGTTGTTGGCGGGCAGCTTGCCCATGTCGTCAGCAGTGATCGTATCGGACACCATCACCGACTTGCGCTTCGCTTCGGCCGACGCTTGCGCTGCCTCGATATAGCCATTGACGACGATATTCTCGGGCGCGTCTTCCTGGGCAGGCGCTTCCGCGACCTGCACCGGCACTGCCGGGGCGGTTTGCGGAGCGGGCCGCGACGCCGTCTGGGTCCGCACCGGTGCCGGCTTGACGATCACGGTGCCGCCGCGGATCTGCGTGTCCACGCCCGCACCGCGCACCAGCAAGGCCAGCGCGTCACGCACCGACATCTTGCCGGTCACCGCCTGGCTGCGACGGCCGCGCAGCGCCTCGGGCGACGCGGCGACGGGCACGCCGGTTGCGCGTGAGAATTGCTGCAGCGCCTGCGCCAGGTCCTGCGCGGGAATGGCAAAGCTGTAACTTTGTGCAGCCGCGGCCGGCGCAGCATTCAGAGTCGCGACTGCGATGGCCAGCGCCGACACGGCGGGCCGATTGATAACGAACATCGAAGAACTTCCCCCACACTTGTAAACAGTTCAAGCGAGGGACGGCGCACGGGATCACAACCCGACAAGTTTTTTTGGTTTCAGTTTAATGACTTATACGTTGAAGCATTGTGACAGCCGAAAGCTGTTACGGGTCGGTTGCTAACGCTCCAGGACATAGTGGTCGCCAGCATCATGCCAGCGCAGATCATGGACCGCGGAGATCGCCTCGAGCATGTTCCTCGGCGCGTTCGTCTGGAAGCGACCGGTAACCAGAAGATCGCCCAACGCCGGATCCGCCAGCCTGACGGGATGCGCAGCGATGCGGTTGAGCCGCTCTATCAGTTGCAGCATCGGCATGTCGTTCGCTTCGAGCCAGCCGTCCGTCCAGCCCGGGCGGGAACCCTCTACTCCTTTCAAGCTGCGCACATGCTCGCCGGAGAGCTCCAGCCCACTTCCGGCGGGAAGCTGCCACTGCCGGCCGGCGCCGGCATCGACACTGACAAGTCCCCGATAAACCTGGATGATGCGGGTATCCCGGTCGATCCGGTCGACATCGAACGCCGTCCCGAGCACCGATACGCTCGCGCCGCCCGCATCGACCGAGAAGCCGCGCAACTGCTCATGCGCCACGTCGAAGAAAGCTTCGCCCCGTTCGAGCGTGACGTGCCGCGACCACGGCGCGATGCGCACCGTGATGCGCGTGTCGCCGTTCATGCGAACGGTCGATCCATCCGCGAGCGCAACGGTGCGCGCTACGCCCCGCGCCGTGGCATAGCTGGCATCGGACACTAGCAACTGCGCCCCGCCCACGCACGCCAGCACGAGCAGGCTCGCTGCCATCCCGCCCCGCACCAGCCGCCACCAGCTCCGGCTCGGCGCGGCATCATCGTCATTGCTCGCCCCGGCAGGATGAGCTGTTTCCGCCAGAGCTCCCTCAAGCCCCTTGGACTGCCAAATCGCTCTCAGCCGCGCATAACTGTCGACATGGCGCGGATCGGCCAGAATCCAGCGATCGAAGGCCGCGGCGGTATCGCTGTCGAGCACCGGGCGGCTCATCCGGTCCATCCACTGCGCCGCCTGCCAGTCGATGGAATGTGTTTCCTGGCCCATCAATCCTGCCCTGCCAGATCGATGCCCGCCTGCTCGAGCGCGCGGCGCAGATCGATCATGCCTCTCGTAATATGCTTCTCAACGGCTTTCGGGCTCATCGCAAGGTCATCGCCGATCGCGCGACAGCTCTCCTGATTGACTCGCCGCCGGATCAGCACCTCGCGCCGGAGCGCGGGCATCTTCCTCAGGCAGCGGTGAAAGATATCCATTGCCCGCCGTGAATCCAGGACCCGATTCAGCGATGGTTCCTCACTGCGTATGTCCTCCTCGATCTCGGGCTCGAGGCGGCTCTCGCGACGGTACACGTCGATGACGAGATTGTCGGCGATACGAAAGGCGAGCGAGATGATGCTGCCGATCTGCTGCCTGCCGGCCAGTTCGACCAGTCGCGCAAGCGTTTCCTGCGTCACGTCGTCCACCACGTCCGGACGTGTGCCGCGGCCCCGCAGATAGCGCCTCAACGCTGACCGGATGGCATCCCACGAATAACCGTTAGCCCCCTCATCGGCGGGCGGGACCTTGATCGACGACAGCAAAATACACCCGATTCAGGAGACGATCCCGGGGCGGTTAGTGACATCAGATGACAGTTTTAGGATCGGCGCAGCGGCGGCATGGCGGTGCGATCCGATTAATTTTTCCCCGGCTGTCAGATTTCGCGAGGCCGCGCGTCGTCTCATCGAAACCTGACGAATGCGCCGACCATCCGGGGGGAACCAGTGCGATTTTCGAGCGAATACAAGCGATCGATGCCATCCATTGCATATCGATCGATCCTTTCCACACTCGCCGCAATCGGCACCCTGTTTGCCTCCGCCAGTCTGGCCGAGACGCAGGATCACGCCGGGCGCCGGGCGGAGCTCGAGCGGCGACTTGCCGGTCCGGACGGGTCGGTGATGGTCGTCGCCCATCGCGGCTGCTGGCAGAAGACCTCGGAGAACAGCATCGACGCGATCAAGGCTTGCATCGCGGCGGGCATCGACATGGTCGAGCTCGACGTCCGCCTAACGCGCGACAATGTGCTGGTGCTGATGCACGACGCCACGGTCGACCGGATGACCGACGGCAAGGGCAAGGTGTCCGATCTCGACTGGGCGCAGCTGCGCCTGCTCCGCTTGCGCGAAGGCAAGGGCGGCGACACACCGCTGACTGATCGCCGCATCCCGAGCTTCGAGGAAGCGCTGCGCACCGCGAGGGACAGAATACTCATCAATCTCGACCCCAAGGCACGGCTGTCGCCCGCGATGCTGGCGATGGTCGATGCGGCAGGCCGGCGCGACCAGGTGCTGTTCAAGGCCGATGCCCCGGTCGCCCTGCTTCTGCAGGAAGGCCCGTGGCTCGGCGGGGTACACTTCCAGCCGATCCTCCGCCAGCCGCAGATCGATGCGGACCCTGCGGCTTCGATCGCCGCCTATGATCCGTTGCACCCGGTCAGCTACGAAATCGACGTCAAGGACCGCGCGTTCGCGCCGCGTGTCACCCAGCCGATCCAGGCACGCTGCGCCCGATACTGGGTGAACAGTCTCGCCGGTCGCGCCTATGACGACAATGTCGCGCGCACCGATCCCGACAGCGTCTGGGGTCAGCTGATCGCTTTCGGCGTCGATGCAATCCAGACCGACGAACCGCTTTTGCTCAAGGCCTATCTGCAGCACACCCGCGCCACCGCGCATCGTTGCGAGCCCCGGGCGACGCCCTAGCGCCCCGGCGCCCGCCCGCGCCTTCCCGACATTTCCGAACCCCTATTTCTCCAGACAGGACAGCTATGCCCATGAAACATGCGTCGACTCTCCGCTACGCCATCACCAGCTCGGCGCTCATCGCCGCCATGCTCGCGGCTCCGGCATATGCGCAAACCAGTGCCCCGGAGACTGGCAAGGCGCAGAACCAGGACGAGCCCGTTGCCAATGAAGGCGAGGAAAGCGGCATCGTCGTCACCGGCTACCGGTCGTCCAATGCCGCCGCGATCGACGCCAAGCGGCGTGCCGTCGGCGTGAAGGACTCGATCGCGCAGGATCAGGCAGGACTGCTTCCTGACCTCACTATCGCGCAGGTCGCCCAGCGCATCCCGGGCCTCGCCCTGGTGCCCGACTTCGCCACCGCCGATGACCGTTCGCCCGACCTCGCCGAGAGCGTGATGATCCGCGGCATCGGCTCGAGCTTCAACCTGGTCACCATCGACGGTCTGCCGCTCGCCACCACCGCCCGCGACACCCGCGGCGCGCGCATCGAACTGCTGCCGCCTTCGTTCGTCAGCCGCATCGATGCGGTCAAGACGATCACCGCCGATCTTGACCCGCATGCCCTGAGCGGCCAGCTCAATCTGATCACCGCGAGCGCCGTCGCCACCGGCAAGACCAGCCTGACCGCGCGTGCCTCTATCGGCGACAATTCGACCGGCGGCGAGATGAACGGCGCCAAGGGCAAGAACCTGCGCGCCGATGCGACCTTCAGCGGCGCCTTTGGCCAGAACCATGATTTCGGCGTGGTCGTCTCGGGTTCCTATGCCCGCTACAATTCGACCAACTATGATCAGAAGCCCGGCGCGGTCGACAACAGCTATATCCTATACGACAAGACTACCGGCAAGCCGATTGCCAACTATAACGATCTGAGCAACACCAACGGCTATTCCGCGGCCGCCCGCAACCAGATCTTCGCCTATTACGACACCGTCACGCGCGCGTCGGGCGTGATGAAGCTGGAATATAACCCCAGCCCGGCGACCTATGCCTCGATCTACACCGGCTATTTCTTCCAGAAGGAAGATGAGGTCCGCAACGAGTATCTGGCTACCGCCGACACCAGCGTCGCCCCGACAAGCCAAACCGCCACTTCGGGCACCTGGGCGAAGGGCCGTACCGCACTCGGCTATTCGCACCAGCCCCAGAAGCGCGAGACCTTCGTCGTCTCGGGCATCCTCGACCAAGACCTGAGCGACAGCCTGGTCCTGCATCTGCGCGGTTCGCATTCGCGCGCGCGCCTCAACACGATCCGCGACCGCTCCAAGTTCAACATGAGCGCCAACCTCGCCGCTGGTCGCTTCTCCTATGATCTGAGCGACGGCCGCCCTGTCCTGTCCTTTCCCGACCCCGTCTTCGGCAACGATCCGGCCAATTACGTCCAGAGCTATATCCAGCACATCACTCAGCGGGCGACGCAGGACCTGAGCTTCGTCAGCGCCAACCTGGCCTATAATTTCGGGCCCGAGGATCGCGGCCTCGGCTTCAACATCGGGGGCAGTTTCCAGAACACCGACCAGAGCTATGACGAGGGTCAGCAGAGCGGCAAGCTGCCCACCGTGGGTGGCGTGGTGCCCAACATGGCGCCGTTCGTCAGCAAGACCCGGCTGCACACCACCGATCCCAAGGTAGATTATCTGCTGATCGACGATCGCGCCTATCGTGCGGCCTGGGCCGCCGCCGGATTCCCGAGCACGGACGACAACAGCGCCACCAACATCCAGTCCGACTACCAGCTGAACGAAAAGGTCGCCGCTGCCTTCGCCGAAGCGAACTACCGGACCGACCGGTTCAACCTGCGCGCCGGCCTGCGCTATGACTCCACGGTCAATAACATCGATCTGTTCGCGCAGGACGCCAATCGACCCGCCACACCCAACAAGGGCGCGCAATATGTGCCAGTCGCGCGCAAGGCGGACTACGCCTATCTGCTGCCCTCGCTAATCGCGAACTATGACTTCGGCGGCGGCGTGATCGTGCGCGCCGGCTACAGCAAGACGATCGGCCGCCCGAACTTCACCTATTACGCGATCAGCGAGACGATCGGCTTGCCTGACGACAGCGAGGACGCGATCAGCGTTACTCGCGGCAATCCCGACCTGAAGCCGCGCACCTCGAACAATTTCGATCTGTCGCTCGAATGGTATCCGACCCGCGGCAGTCTGGTTTCGGTCGCACTGTTCTACAAGGACATCAAGAATCTGATCTTCATCCAGAACGTCACGGAGCAGGGTTTCCAGTATAACGGCCAGACCTATACGGCGCGGATCACCACGCCGATGAACTCGCAGGCCGCTTCGCTCAAGGGCATCGAAGTTTCCGCCCGCCAGGATCTGGGCGACTGGACCAGCGGCTTCCTGAGCAACTTCGTGCTCTCTGCGAACGGCACCTATATCACCGGCAAGCAGGACGTGCTGCGGGCGGACAAGACCCTGCGCAAGGTCGACGGCCTGGAGGGCCAGCCCGAGTTCCTCGCCAATGCTACCGTATCCTACGAGAACCCGGTGTTCGGCGCCTCGGTCGCCTATGGTTATGTCGGCGACTATCTCAAGTCGATCAACGAAAACGCCCAGATCTTCGACATCCACAGCAAGGGCCGGGGCGAATTCTCGGCGCAGGCGCGCGTGAAGCTGCTCGAGAACGTGACCTTCATCGTCGAGGGCCAGAACCTCACCAAATCGAACATCGAATATTATCGCAAGATGCCGACCGGTGAACTGCTCGCCGAACGCGCCCAGAAGGGCCGCGTGCTGTGGCTGGGCGTCAACGCCCGCTTCTGAGCCCGTGCCTCGTGGGGAGCGGCAACGCCCCTCCCCACGCCTTTCCCGGTCGACAGGAAGAAGACACATCATGATCGCCAAACTCATTACTGCCGCAACGCTCGTCGTCGCCACCCCGGCAATGGCCGCTCCGGTTTGCGGCACCACCCCAAGCATTGCCGAACTGCAGCGCGCCTGGGCAGATCCGCACGGGTCGGTCCTCATTGCCTCGCATCGCGGTGGGCACCTCAAGGCACCGGAGAACTCACTTGCCGCCATCGAGGAAGCCGTTGCCGCCGGCGCCGATGTCGTAGAGACGGACGTCCAGGTCAGTGCCGACGGCGTGCCTTTCATTCTGCACGACCAGAAGCTCGATCGCACCACCAACGGCACCGGCCGTGCCGCCGACAAGACCTATGCCGAACTGCGCAAGCTGCGCCTCAAGGGCAGCGACTTGCCGCCGCCTACCCTGCTCGAATTCCTGACACACACCTGCGGTCGCGTGCTCGTCGACCTCGACATGAAGACGGACCGCTTTGCCCCGGTGATCGCAGTCGTCCAAGGGCTCGGCATGGTCGATCAGGTGATGCTGTTCGATGCCGACAGCGATCTGCTGCGCGCAGCTCGGGGGATCGAACCGGACCTGCAGGTGATGACCCGCTTCACCGCAAAGGTCACGCTTGAGAGCATCAACCAGAGCCTCGCCCCGGTGCGGATCGTGCACGGAGACGCGGAATCGCTCAACCCGGCGACCAGCGACGCGATCCGGCGGATGCCGGCACGTATCTGGCAGAACGCGCTCGACGCGCTCGACGCGCTGATGGTGGCGAATGCACCCGAGGCGTGCCCGACGCTGAAGTCGATGCGGGCACTCGGCGTCAACGCGATCCAGACCGACCGCCCCGCCCTGCTGCGCGAATATCTGCGCAAGTGCGGCTGAACCCGATTATTGCCCGAAGCCCCAGTTGAGGCTCAGGCGCACCACGCCCGGCACCGAATAGCTGTCCTTCAGCCACCGGGTGTCGGGCCCGGTGAGGCTGTTCAACCGCGCCCGCGTCACATTGGCGAGATCGAGGATCGCACTGAAGTTCCGGCCGATATGATAGCGACCCTGGATGTCGAGCTGGGAGCGCGTTGCCCAATAGACATCCTGCCACGGCGTATCGGTGGCGATACTGCGCAGCGCCTTGCCCGTCCAGTTCATCGCCGCGCGCAATTCGAAGCCGTCGCGATTGTAGAAGATCGCGAGGTTGCGGATCTCCGAAGGCTGGCCCACCAGCCGGTCCAGCCCGCGGGAAGCTCCGCTCGTCATCGGCACGGTCAGCCTGCCCTTGAGCAGGGTCCAGTTCGCGCTGAACCCGACATCCCTCAGCACCGGCGCGATCGAACCCAGCGATCCCACCATCGCGCTCAGTTCGAGCCCCGTGATATGCGCGCCGCTCGCATTAGCCGGCCGCGTGACCGACGCGTTTCGATAATAGACGTCGCCATAGGCGTAACCGCGCGTGGTCGCGTCGAATATCTCGTCTTGGATCGCCTTGTGGAAGAGCGCCCCCGAGAGCATTCCATCGAACCGGCGCGGAAGCGTCCATTCCACGCTGAGGTCGAAATTGTCGGACAGGCGCGGACGGATTTCGGGATTGCCGAGCGAGACCTTCACGCCCGGCGCATCGGGATCGCCAAGGACGCTACCGGCGTCGAAGTTCACCCAGGATCGCGGAGCATACGCTTCATAGCTCGGCCGTCCGATCGTCCGGCTATAGCCCGCGCGCAGTTTAACCGCATCGAGCGGCCGGTAATTGGCCAGGATCGAGGGCAGCAACCGCGTATAGTCCGAGCCTGTCGCGATCGTCGACCAAGCATCGTCCACTGCGAGATACCCCCGGGTCGAGGTGGCGGTTTGCTCCAGCCGGAAACCGGCCACCAATTCGACAGGTCCCTGCAGCAAGCGGCCCATCGCATAGCTGCTCAGCACGTTTTCGACATGATCGAAATCGTCCTGATGGTCGTTCTCGACGCCGTCGGTGATCGACAGGCTTTCCGGGTTCGCGTCGAACATCTGCCATGCCCGCACGGGATCGATGACGATCAGCTTCAGGCGGTTCTGGTTGAACGGCAGCAGCGCGTCGCTGACATAGCCCACGGCATCCAGCCTGAGGTTGCGGTTCAGCGTTCCATAGGCGAGGCTCCGATAGCCATAGGCATAGGTGCTGCGCGTCCAGGCAAGACCCGCAGCGAATCCCACCCCTTCCTCCCCGTCCGCCATGTCGTGCCGCCAATCGGCGCGAACACTCCCGATGCCGGCACGCGCCTGGCGGCCGCGCCGGCGCCAATAATCGGCACCATAGAGCGACAGGTCCTGATAGGCGGCAACCGGCAGATTGAAGCTGAACTGCAGCGGGGCGCTGTCATAGCCGAAGCCGAGTTCGGGCCTCCCGACGACACCGTCGATCCGGTCCTGCCCGGCGGTGAACTTCACCATCTTGTAGCGCTCGCGCATCGTCGCGCGGGACAGACCAGCACGCAGCGAGACCTCATCCCGCACGCTCGCCTGCCAGTTCGCATCGAGCTGCAGGACACGGGTCTCGCTATGGGTAACGCCGCCGCGATAGCCGACCTGTACCGAGGCCGTGTCGAACCGGCCCGAGGTGGCGGTTTGGTCGACGACCCGCGCCAGGTCCGGATCGATCGCAATCTCGTTGCGGGTATAGCCGTCGCGAAACCGATAGTCGGCCACCATTGCCGACAGGCGCAGCGTATCGAGATCGGCCTCCGCGCGGATCGTGCCGCCAAGGTGCTGGCGATCGCTGCCATTGTACCAATATTTGTCCTGCCGCGGCACCGGAATCCCGTTGCCGAGCGTCCCATCGCGCAGCAGCTTGCCCGCAGCGTCGTAGAAGACGAGGAAGGTGCTGTCGCTGGTGGCGTGGACGTTGCTGTTGTTCTCGAGCCGCTGATAGTTGGCGGACACCACAAGCCCGAATTGCCCGTCCGATCCGAAGGTGCTGCTGGCGGTGGCGGTAACATGCGCCCCGAACCGGCCCTGCGCCTGCACCTTGCCGCGCTGGCTCGGACTGGCCAGCCCCGCCTCGAGCGACAGGAACGGGCGGCCGCCATTATCGAACGCGCTGCGCGTCTGCAGGTCGATCGCGGCGCCGATGGCGTTGGGATCATGGTCGGGCGTGAAGGTTTTCACCACCAGCAGGCGGCTTACGAGCGAGGTCGGCAGCAAGTCCAGTCGCACGCCGCGCACGGCGCTGTTGGAGCCGGCATCGGGAATGCCAGTCGAGGCCACCGGCACGCCGTTGATGGTGACGTTGTTATAGGCCTGGGTCAGTCCCCGCACGACCGGTGCGATCGGGACGTCGCGGGGGTGCTCGTTGTCGGCGATCGGCACTACGGAGACGCCAGGTATGCGCCGCATCGCATCGACCACGGTACTGTCCGGCAGGCGACGGACTTCGTCGCTGGAGATCGCGTCGGTGATGTTCAGCGCCCGCCGCTTGATCGCGATCGACCGGCGATCGGCGATCTTCTGGCCAACCACGACCAGTGTGCCGGACGATGCCTCCTCCTCCGGTACCTCGACCACCGGCGGCGCGGACTGCATGCGGCGTGGCCGATTGCGCACCGTCGCGGACATCGCCGCCGCCTCAAGCCTGAAGATCAGGATCGTCTCGTCGCGACGGCGAAAGCCGAGGCCGGTGCCCTCCAGCAACAGTTGCAGCGCCCGCATAGGCGCCAGCCGCCCCCGAACGCCCCGCGTCTGCAGTCCGCGCAGTACCGACGGATCGGCGAGTATCTGCACGCCGCTCGCTTGGGAGAATGCCGTCAGCGCAGATGCCAGCGGTCCAGCTGCAATGGCGAAATCCACGCGCCGCGAAACGCTGTCGTGCGCGGCAGCGGGAACGCCGGCTGTGACCGTCGCCACCGCACCGACGCGGCAGAAGGCTCTCGCCCCCTTTATCATCTGGAGTCCGCCGTCGATACGTTGCCTGGATGGCTGATCGGCAGCACGATGATCACGGTCGTTCGAGGATATAGGCCTGTTCGGTCCGCCGAACCCTGAAGCCGTAGAGCACGCCCAGATTCTCCAGCACTACGCCGGGCTGCGAGAGCCGGAAGCGCCCCGCGATCCGCTTGCGGAGCAGTGCCGGGTCGGCAACCACGATCGACGTCGCGGTCCAGCGCTGGAGATGCGCCACGACCTGCGCGAGCGGCATGTCCGCGACCTGCAGCCAGCCGTCGCGCCAACCGGATGCGGAAGCAGTCTCCAGCGCGGTCGGCCGCGCGATTTTCCCATCGGCCAGCGCCGCACGGTGCGCGGCCGGCACCAGCACCGCCGAAGCATCGCTTTCGCCCGTACCGAAGCGCACCAGCCCGCGCTCGACCGCGAGATCGACGGTCTCGCCGTTGAGCGCGAGATCGAAACGCGTGCCGAGAACCGTGACCCGTCCCTGCCCGGCGGAGACGCTGAACGGCCGGGCCGCATCATGCTTGACATCGAACAGCGCTTCGCCAGCTTCCAGCGCGACTTCGCGCCGGCCCGCGTCGATCCGTGCGCTGACGCGGCTCGCACCGTTGAGAAGCACCGTCGAGCCGTCCGCCAGGGTGAAACTGCGCACCTCGCCTGCCCGGGTCGCATATTCCTGTGCCGGGGTCATGGCGAAGCGCAGATCCGGCCAGGAAACGGCGGCCAGCGCGACGCATGCGGCCGCGGCACCCAGCCCGATCACGAAGCGGCGTCCATGCCGGGTCTGTTGCGCTGCCGGCGCACTCGCCCGCGCCTGTTGCTCGTGCAGGCGCATGCCGTCGGTGACGGCATCGTCCATGCACGTCGCCCACAAGGCTTCGAACTTCTCGCTACGCCCCGGTGCCCCCTCAACCCATTGGCCGAACGCCGTCGCATCGACGACGTTGCTCATGTGGCGGGCAACCCACAACGCCGCCTCTTCGTCTTCCCGATCGTGCAAATGATCCGCCGTCATTGGGTCTGGCGCCCTTCCAGATCCGCCATGCCTTTGTGCAACGCAAGCACGGCCCGCGCCACATGAGTATCGACCGCTGCCGGGCTGATCGCCAGCGCCGCCGCCGCTTCTTTGGCGGACATGCCGTGCAGCCGGCGCATGATGAAGGCCTGGCGCCGCTGCTCGGGCAGCTGGGCCAGGATCTCGGAGACCTGCTGCATCCGCTCGCGCTGGAGGAGCACCTGCTCCTGCGATGGCGTCTCGGCGGGAAACTCCGCGCCATCCGGCAGCGCCTCTTCGGCCCTGCGCTTATGGAAACGCGCCTGATCCACGATCAGGTTTTGGGCGATGGTACGCAACATGCCCCCCAGATTGGCGACCGTCCCCGAGCGATACTGGGCCAGCCGAACGAAACTGTCCTGCACCACGCCCTCGCTGGCCGAGTGATCGCCGAGATGCCGATATGCGAGACGATACACCTCGCGACGGAACAGCCGGTAAACCGATTCGTCAAAGTTCAACAGGCGGCTCCCCCGGCGCTGGCAGCCGCCTATACAGGGCGCATTACAGCTTCATGGCAGGAGCCGGATGCCGAGCCCCGGTCAGCTCGAATGCGCGGGTTTCAGATGATCCGCTCCGCCTCGATCCCGAAGGCGGCACCACCCTTCCCCGCGCGTCCCCCGCGACGGTTGAGTTGCGCATCGGCGAGAGCAAGCCGCTCGACAGCCCGCCTCAGGTCCGGTTCCGACAGGGTGAAGGGAAGCCGCACGAAGCGCTCGAACGCGCCCTCCGTCGCGAAACGCGGCCCGGGCGCAATCCGGAGTCCAAGGATATGCGCCACCGCCGCCAGTGCGGAGGCCTCGGGGCGCGGCAGCTCCGCCCATAACGCCAATCCTCCATCGGGCCTGGAGACCCGCCAATGGGGCAAAGCCTCGGCGAGGAGCGCGATCAGCATCTCACACCGGTCGCGCAGGATTCCACGCTGATCGGTACCAGCGCCGTGATCCCTCAGCATCGCGGCAACTGCGAGCTGCTCGAGGATCGGCGTGGCCATGTCGATCGTCGCGCGCAGGCGGGCCAGCTCTGCGATCCTCTGCTCGTTTGCGCGGATCCAGCCGACGCGAAGACCGCCCCAATATCGCTTGCTGACCGAGCCGACGCTCATGACCATGGCATCGTCGGGATCGAAGGCCGCGACCGGCGCCGGCATGGAGAATCCAAACCCGGTCTCCGCCATCGTCTCGTCGATCAGCAGCGGCGTGCGGGTCCGCTCGGCAATCTGGACCAGACGCCGGCGACTCTCCTCGTCCATCAGGCGCCCTGTCGGCACGTGAAAATCGGGGACCAGATAGGCTAGCCGGGGAGCCGCCTGGCGGAACACGGCCTCCACCGCATCCAGATCCCATCCAGTCTCGGGCAGGCTGACCGGAATCGCCTGACAGCTGCTCCTCGCGATCGCGCCCAGTGCATTGTGATAGGTCGGCTGATCGACAGCGATACGGTCGCCCGGCCCCGTCAGCGCGCGCAGGACCAAAGTCAGGCCGCTCTGCGCCCCGCTCGTCACCATGATCTGCTCGGGACGGGTCGCGCAGCCGCGTCGGGCATAGTCGCTGGCAATTGCTTCGCGCAGCTCGGCTATGCCGAGAACCTCATAGCCGGTTCCGCCGAGCCAGGCCGGAAGGCGCTTCATCCCCTCCTCATAGGCCCGCCGCACCACGGGAGATGCCGGCAAGGCCGCTGCTGTCCAGTCGATAAAGCCGTCCTCACCGTTATCGCCGCCGAGCTCGGGCGCCGCTGGCCGCCCGGCGGGAAGCCGCGTCACGCTTCCGGAACCCTGCCGACTGACCAGATAGCCCTCATCCCGAAGCTGGCCATAGGCGGCAGTGAGCGTCGTTCGGCTCACGCCGATCGCCTTGGCAAGCTCGCGCTCACCCGGGAGCCGAACCCCCAGGCCGAGCCGCCCGTCCAGGATCAGGAGCTGCAGCGCCCGCGCCAGCTGGCGGTAATGCGGATCGAGATCCTCGGCGCCACGCCAATGTCCGAGGAGACGGGAAAGGGAACTTGCCTTCAATGCGATAGCGGTCATTCAGATGCCAATATCATTTAAGTGGATATGTCATCAATATCCACTTGAGTGCATGCGGTCTGCATGTTCCAGCAAGATCGCTATCCGCGCCGCCTCACCCAGCTCCTAGGAGGCCTGATCCTCTATGGCGTTTCCATGGCCATGATGGTCCAGGCAAATCTCGGCCTCGATCCCTGGGACGTGCTCCACCAGGGTTTGGCGCCAAGGCTCGGGCTCAGCTTCGGCCTGACCGTGAACCTCATCGGGCTTGCAGTCCTCGCGCTCTGGCTGCCGCTGCGTCAGCGCCCGGGGGTAGGAACAATTCTCAACATCCTGGTGATCGGAACCGTCACCGACATTGCGCTGGCCGTCCTTCCCCAGCCCGAAAGTCTGCCTCTGCGCCTTCTCATGCTTGTGGCCGGGATCGTCCTGAACGGCATTGCGGGCGGAGCCTATATCGGCGCGGGCCTCGGGCCAGGCCCGCGAGATGGTCTGATGACCGGGTTCTGCCGGAAGACTGGCATGCCGGTGAAGGTCGTGCGCACCGCGATAGAGCTCAGCGTGCTGGCGGTGGGGTGGATGCTGGGAGGCACAGTTGGCTTGGGGACGGTGTTGTATGCCGCGAGCATCGGCTGGGTGGTCCATTACGCCCTCTCTGCCTTCACGCTCGAAAGCAAAACGCCTCGTGCCACCAGGGTTCAGGGGGCGACTCACACGGGGGAACCCGGCTAGTTTTGCGGCACGTTCGCTGCTTACCGGGAGCTTTCCCATTCCATCCGCGTTTCTGAGATCCCGGCCTATTCAGGATCTCAGAAATGACCGACGCTCAGGCCTATTTCGTACGCCGCGCCCGCGAAGAGCGAGCCCGCGCCTTCATTTGTTCCAACCCGGTCATCGCCGCGGCGCGCCGGCGCAACGCGGAAGACTTTCAGCGCCGCGCAAATGCGCAGGCGATCGACGAATGACCCCCGCTTGCGAAGCGGGCGCCCGCCCCTTGTTCTTCGAAGCGGACAGGATCGCACGATGCCGGGCCATGCTGGCACGCGACCTCGCAGCGAGTTCAACTGACCGAAAGGCCCGTATGCGCCACCTCGCCGATGCTGCGCGATACGCACAAGCCGCGCGGGGCAGCCTCAACGAAACGTTGCTTATCCAGCGATCCTGACCCGACAGCATCCGCGTGAACCCAAGCTGGCGCCGGCCTTCTATTGATTGGTGGTCGGATCCTGCTCGGGCGCGCGCACATCAAGCGCCGCCTGCTGGACAACTGGACCACCATTCGTCCAGCGGACCAATTCCATGCGCTTCCACACCCGGTGCATGCGCGCATGTGGCGCGCCAAGGCCGAGCCGGGCCGTGGTCTCTTCCCAGCCATCCGCCGCGCGGACAAGCGCGAGCACGCCAGGTTGCGGATCGAAGCTCGAAGCCCAGCCGCTGATCGCCCCGGCATTGGTGAGTGCCAGCGCTACGGCAGTCGTCGCAATCACACCGATCGTCCAGCGCAGGGCGCCGCGCGTATCGGCCTCCTCGGCCAGATCGGTGGGGAATTCGTAGCTGTCGCGGATGCGCACTTCCATAGGGACAATCCTCTCAGAACCGGAAATAGATGAAGGGCGCGACGCCTTCATAACGCATCGCGTCAACCACCAGCATTGTCGCGGCCAGGCCAAGCGCGAAGGCTGGCGCGGGCAAGGTGCGCAGCCGCTCGGCCGCGCGCTGCATCGCGGTCCAGGGCAGCGCGTGGATCGCCAGGCCGAACAGGATCAGCGCGACCACAAGCGGCGTCACCGTCATCGTAGCGGCCTGCGGCGCAAAGATGCCATCGAGATAGGCGATCGCGTCGTCGAAACTCGATGCGCGGAAGAATATCCAGCCGAGCACCACGACGTGGAAGGTGAGCGCAACCTTTGCCCAGTGCGGCAAGACCCACGCGCTGGTCAGCGCCGAACGCGACCACCACCTCTCGACGCAGAGTGCCACGCCATGCAGCCCACCCCAGATCACGAAGGTCCAGGCCGCGCCGTGCCACAGCCCGCCGAGCAGCATGGTGAGCATCAGGTTGCGATAGATTCGAAACTTGCCGCCGCGATTGCCGCCAAGCGCATCGATATAGAGATAATCTCGCAGCCAACGGGACAGGCTGATGTGCCAACGCCGCCAGAATTCCTGCAACGACGCCGAGCGGTACGCCCGGTCGAAATTGCGCGGGAAACGGTAGCCGAGCAGCGCGGCGATGCCGATCGCCATGTCCGAATAGGCGGAGAAGTCGCAATAGATCTGCACGGCATAGCCATAAGCCGCCAGGATCAGGTCGACCCGGCCGTGCATCATCGGCGCCTCGAACACCGGATCGACGAATGCGGTCGCAAGCTCGGAGGCGACCACCGCCTTCTTGAAGAGGCCCCAAACGATCAGCAGCAGCCCCATCGTCACCATGCCGCGGTTGAGCTGCGGCTTCTGCTGGAACTGCGGCACCAGGTCCGACGCGCGGACGATCGGGCCGGCGACGAGGTGCGGGAAGAAGGACATCAGCAACAGGATGTCGAGCAGCCGCGCCGCGGGCACCCTGTCCTTGTAGACGTCGACCGCGTAGCTGATCCCCTGAAAGGTGAAGAAGGAGATGCCGACAGGCAGGATCACCTGCATCAGCGCCGGATCCTGCTTCACGCCCAGCAGATCGAGCAGGCTCCCCGCCTGTTCGGCGAAGAAGTCGAAATATTTGAAGAAGCCGAGCATCACCAGGTTGGCGATCACTCCGCCGAGCATCAGCGCCTTGCGCCGCCTGGCATCGTCGTTGTGCACGATCAGTGCGGCGACACCCCAGTTCATTACCGCCGAGACGATCAGCAGCGGCACGAAGCGCCAGTCCCAGGCGCCGTAGAAGATCCAGCTGGCGATCAGCAGGACCAGCTTGCGCCATTCGTTCGAGGTGGTGCTCCAGGTGAGTGCGAAGACGGCGAGGAAGAACAGGCCGAAGCTCAGCGTAGGGAACAGCATCGTCTAGTGTCCCGAAAAGGCGAAGCGGAGAAGATCGTCTTGCAGCAGTTGCGCGAGCACGCGGCCGCCGGCGGAAGTGAAGTGGACATAGTCGCCACGCATCCGGCCGTCGGCGACCCAGCGCGTGGCGGCGCAAGGACCACCCATCCGATCGGCCCAATCCCACCAGGCGAGATGCATCTCCTGGGCGACCTCGCGCTGAATGGCGCGGACGCGGCCGAGCGCGGGCGGCTCGAACAGCGGCGGCTTGCCCGGATCCGCAGCCGGACAGCCGGTCACCACGCCTTCGGCATTGCCGCGGAGCGCTGGATTGCGGCTGAGGGCCTGAGGCGGACCGAGCAGCAGCAGCGGCACGTCAGGCGCGAGGCGGCGCAGGCGGTCCACCTGCCCGACCAGCGTCGCGCGATAGGCATTGTCATCGAAATGCGGGGCGAAGCCTTCGTTCGTACCGAAGGCGAGAACGATGAGATCAGGCGCATAAGCGTGCAGTTCCGCGGCCAGAACGTCGTCGTCGGTGCGGCCGAAATGCTGGAGCTGCGAGCCGACGATACCGAGATTGGAGAGCGCGACGCCCCCCTGGTCCCGGAAGGTTGCCCAACTGGTGATCATAACCGGGCCGGCATCGGCGATCAGGTCGAGCCGGATCTGCGGTGTCTCCCAGCGCAGCGTCGCGCAGCGCGGCTCGACAATGTCCGAAGCCAGGCTGACCTGCTGGCTACCAAGGACGGTCTTCACCGTCACACTCGGCGTCAACGGTCCGGCCATGGCGCAAAGCACGAAGCGGTCGAACGCCATTTCGGGTTGAGCGACGAGCCCCATGCGCGCGGTCGGCTCGGTGGAGGTTAGCGTGAAGCCGGACAGACCGAGCGGCGGGCGCGGTGCAGCCGCCCCGAGACCAAAGCTCGCAGCGATCCGCCAGCCCGGCGACATCGAGACGGTGACACCGCGGGTGAGATAACCGGCATAGGGCCGACCGGGCGGCAACACGCCGCGGGCGCCGCCGCCCGTCTGTGCCTGAAGCAGGTCTCGCCAGCCCCCGGTCAGCGCGTCGCCGGCGGTATGGCTGTCGCCGATCTGGAGAATGTGCACCGGCGGTGCGCCGGGCGGCGCAGTGCGGGCAGCCGTCATCTTCGCCACCCATGGGGCGAGCGTGTCGAAGTTGCAGGCCGGGCCACCGCAGCCGGCAGCGGCGAGCGAAAAAGCGATGAGCCCGATCACTTGCCCGCATCCCGGGGCGCCGGCTCCGCAATCGGCCGGGTGGCATCAACATAGTCGCGGATCCGCCCGGCGAGGCCGCGGGTAATCCAGACATAACCCGTCATCGACATGTGGATACCGTCACCGGCGCGGACGAGCGTGCGCTCGCCGGTCTTCGGGTCGGGAAGATAGGCGGCATAGGCCCCCTTGGCGTCCGACGCGACCGCGCGGCTATCGAGGAAGGGCACGCCGAGCCTCGCCATTTCGGAGGCGTAGAAGGCGTTGATCGCACTTACCTGCGCCTCGAATGCGGGATCGCGCATCGGCGGCAGACCCACCCAATACACCAGTGCATTGTGCTTGCGGAGCAGCGCGACATAGCGCTCGATCCGCTTGCCGATCTGCGCCTTCCAAAGATCGCCCATCAGGGGCGCATGCTTGCCCTCGTCGGTGATGATCCCCTGCACATCGTTGGCGCCGAACGAGACGACCGCAACATTGATACTCTCGTCGCCGAGCTGCTCGGCGGCATGTGCCTCGAGGTTAAGCGTACGGTAGCGCGTGAAACCACTCGCCGGCTGGCTGTACTTGATCACTTCATAGCCATCGGCGGGCTTCAGCTGGCGTTGCAGCCCGGACCAGACGCCGTCGCCATAGCTGTCACCGAATACCGCAACACGAATGGAACGGCGCGCACGTAAAGTGGAGATCAGCTGACGCTGCGCAGGCGCTGCGCATTGTTGCGCGCCCGCCACTTCAGGCGCACGGAAGGCTATGTCCTTATGAACAGTCGGGGAGCAACTACCGTTAATTACTGTAGATCCGGCATAGCCGGAGCTTCCCAGAAAGCTTAATCCGATTACAACTCCTACAGACATGCCGAGGAGAAGGACCGCCGAGCGGTCCATTACTAGTTTTGCGATTTTCATGGCGAGCCAGTCTATTTGAGGCCTGGCGCATCAATAGAGAAAATTAGAATTTCCGTCTAGGCGAAATACCAAAATATCAAAAATATTTCGTGTAAATTCAAAGTACATAGCCATAATCATTCCGACAATATACGCGATCCATCAAAGGCTATTTGAATAAATTGGAGAAAATTTTGCAAACTCGAACATGTATAAGATAAATATCGCATGAAACTATTTATGAACTTTACTTCACTCAAGATTTGTCGGGATATTTTCTGCGTATATCAAAGATTTTATCATGAAAACGCACCCCGACGCGGTGAGGATATTTTCATCTGCGAATGATTATCACATAATCATAAGCCAACATGAGGCGAGCCGTTGCAACGGCGGGACGAAGCGAATTTCACGACTTGCCCGCCTTGGTTCCGATGTCCCGCGGAAGCGACTCGGCTCGCAGCAAAAGGCCGCACAACAAGCTTCAGGGAGGAAGAACCTTCCCGAACCTGGATCGGGTGGCCGCCAAAGCACCTCCGGCAGCCGATATTGGCTTGACGCGTCGGAGACCGGCGCGCAGCGCACGGACACCACGCGATCGAAAATGCTCGCCCCGGCGAGCCCTCCCGACGCCAACAGATTGAACTTGATGCGCTTTCCATCCCTGCTTCCGACCAGTTCCTACGACCTCGCGATCGACCTCGGCACGGTAAACACAGTCATCTACCTTCGGGACCGGGGCATCGTCCTCAGCGAACCCTCGGTCGTCGCGACGGAAACGATCAATGGAACCTCCCGCCTGCGGGCAGTCGGCGCCGAAGCGAAACTGATGCTGGGCAAGACCCCCGACAATGTCCGCGCTATCCGCCCGATGCGCGACGGCGTGATCGCCGACCTCGACGTCGCCGAGCAGATGATAAAATACTTCATCGACAAGGTTCGTGGTGGCCCGCGGCGGCTGGCGCGCCGTCCGGAGATCGCCATCAGCATTCCGAGCAGCGCCACCCAGGTGGAACGGCGTGCGATCCAGCAGGCAGCCACCAACGCCGGCGCGCGCAAGGTCTATCTCATCGAGGAATCGATGGCCGCCGCGATCGGCGCGGGCCTGTCGGTGATCGATCCGGTGGGCGCCATGGTTGTGGACATCGGAGGGGGTACCACCGAAGTCGCGGTCCTGTCGCTGCGAGGATTGGCGTACAGCGCTTCCATTCGCGTGGGCGGAGACCGGATGGACGAAGCGATCGCCTCCGCCATCCGGCGCAAGCACAACCTGATGATCGGCGAAGCGACTGCGGAGCGGATCAAGGTCGAGATCGGCACCGCCCTTATGCCGGAAGACGGGATTGGCGCAACCACCCGCGTGCGTGGTCGCGATCTGGTGAAGGGCATGCCCGGCGAAGTCGAAGTGAGCCAGGGCGAAATCGCCGCAGCGCTAGCGGACCTGACCTCGCAGATCGTTGAGGCGACCCTTTCCGCGCTGGAGAAGACGGAACCGGAACTGGCGTCGGACATCTTCGACCACGGTATCGTAATGACCGGCGGCGGCAGCCTGCTGGCCAATCTCAACGATGTGATTTCCAAGGCTACCGGCCTGCCCGTCGTCGTGGCGGATAATGCGCTTATGTGTGTCGCGACGGGCGCCGGACGCGCGCTGGAAGATCCCCTCTACCGAGGCGTGATGACCGCCTCCTGAGCGATATCGCATGACGCTGCCCCGGCGTTACTCGGGGGATAGATGAGCCTGCCGCCCGAGACCGACACGCCTGGAGAGAGGTGCGTCGGGACGCTCCGTCTCGAGTGTCCCCCATGGTGAAAACGGCAGTGTCTTGCGTGCCCTGATATGCTCCGGGCCGGCTCGCTGAAGGTGGCCCACGCCACCCGATGGACAAGCCCGAAACGTCCAACTACCTTTCCCGGCTTCACCTTCGCGCAAGCGAACTCCGAAATCGGTCGTGCCACTGCGTATGAACGCGAAGAATGCTGCTCCGGAAACGCTGGAAGCCGTTTTCCTCCGCGACCGCGCGCGCCTGCTCGGCTTCCTCGCCCGCGCCGGCGCCGGTGCCGAGGCAGAGGACCTGATGCAGGAGGCCTGGCTCCGGATCGAAAGCCTGCGCGGGCGCGAGGAACCGGATCAGCCCCTCTCCTACCTCTACCGGCTGCTTCACAACCTCATGCTCGATCGCCGACGGCGCGAAACCCGTTCCGCGCGGCGCGACACCGAATGGGCGGATATCTCGGGCGGTGCCATGCCGGGCATTTCCGAGGAGCCGGACAATGACCGGCGGATAATCGCCGAAGAAGAGGTCCGCGCGATCCATGCCGCAGTCACGGCACTGGGGGAACCCACCGCCACCATCTTTCGCCGCCATCGGATCGACGGGATCGTCCAGCGGCGGATTGCCGAGGAGCTCGGGTTGGGCGTCAGCACGGTCGAGAAGCATCTGCGGCGCGCTTATGCCGCGCTCATCGATTGGCGGAGTATGCGCGATGAGGCGTAGCGACTTCGGTGACGTCTTAGGGACATGGCTATGACGGACGCCAATAACCGGCTCCAGCAGGAGGCGCTCGACTGGGTGATCCGCCTGCGCCATGCCGACGCAGCGGACTGGGCGGCGTTCGACGCCTGGCTGGGCGCGGACAGCGCGCATGCCGATGCCTATTGGCCGCTTGCCGCGGCCGATGCCGATGTCGCCGCGGCTCTTGCCCGCCCCCTGCCCACTGCCGAAGTGATTGCGCTCGAGCCACGCCGTACGCGGCGAAATTTTGCGACCAAGCTGCTGCCGCTTGCGGCGTCGGTCGCGCTCGCCGTCGGACTTTGGTGGACGTTGGCGCCGGGCACCCATCCGCATGCGGACACGGTATTCGAAACACGCGCCGGGGAAACGCGTGAGGCGAGCCTGCCGGACGGCACCCGCATCGCGCTCAACGGCGACACCCGGCTCGTCCTCGACGGCGCCGATCCGCGCAAGGTGCGACTGGATCGCGGGGAAGCGCGCTTCGCCGTCGTCCACCGCGCCGACGCGCCCTTCGTCGTCAGCGTCGGCGCGGCGCAGCTGCACGATATCGGCACCGTTTTCGACGTTGCCCGTGACGGCATGGCGGTACGCGTCGCCGTGGCGGAAGGCGCCGTCCTCTATCGCGAGGAAGCCGTGTCGCTGCGGCTGGACGCGGGCGCCAGCCTGACCCGCGGACCGACCGGCGCGATCCGCACCGCACCGATCGCCTCTGCCGATGTCGCGGCCTGGCGCTCTAGGCGGCTCGTTTATGATCAGGCGCCGCTGGAGCTGGTTGCCGCCGATCTGGCGCGGGCAACGGGCGTTCCGGTGAGGCTCGCCCCCGAGCTCGCCGGCCGACGCTTCAGCGGGGGCCTCCATCTCGACTCGCCGCCCGAAGCCGTGATCGCACGCGCCGCCGGGTTGATCGGCGCCCGGGCGCAGCGCGACGACACCGGCTGGAGACTTTCCGAACGGTGAAGCCACTCGCGCTGCTGGTTCCGATCCTCTGCATCGCCGGCGCCGCGCATGCCGGCGACAGGCAGGTTGCCATCGACCTGCCGGCGGGGACATTGGGCCAGGCGCTCGCGCTGCTGTCGCGACAGGCAGATATCGATATCGGGACGGCGGATCCGGCCCTGCAATCGCTGCGGGTGCCGGGCCTGCGCGGCCGGATGACAGCGGCGGAAGCCCTCGACCGACTGTTGCGGGACACCGTTGCGGTCGCGCGGCGGCGCGACGGACTGTGGCGGATCGAGCGGCGTCCCGCCCCGCGGCGGCGAGCGCTCCCCACCCCTTCACCGGTGCCGGCAGCGCCTCCGCCCGCCGAGATCCTCGTCCTCGGATCGAAGCGTGCGACGCGCCTCGACGCGTATCCGGGTACGGTAGCGATATTGTCGCCCGAGATGGTCGGGCACGAAGCCGGATCGGCCGGCAGCGACGCACTGGTGCAGCGGCTGGCCAGCGTCGGGACGACCCATTTCGGGCCGGGCCGCAACAAGCTGTTCGTGCGCGGGGTGATCGATTCCGGCTTCACCGGCCCCAGCCAGGCGACCACCGGCCAGTATCTCAACGAAACCCGGTTGACCTACAACGCACCGGATCCGGATCTTCGGCTTTACGACATCGCCTCGGTCGAGGTGCTCGAAGGGCCGCAGGGTACGCTCTACGGCGCCGGCTCGCTGGGCGGGGTAATCCACATCGTCACGGCCCGCCCGGAACTCGACCGGTTCGCGGGGAGCGCTGTGGTCGGCCTGAGCAGTACGCGGTACGGCGATGCGGGCGGCGATGCCGCGGCCATGCTCAACCTGCCGCTGGTTCCCGGCCGCGTTGGCCTGCGCGTGGTCGGCTATGCCGAACAGGACGGCGGCTATGTCGACAATCCCCTGCTGGGAAAGAACGACATCAACGGGATCGCCACGCTGGGCGGCCGCGCGACCCTGCGTGCGGCGCTCGGTGACTGGACGGTGGATATCGGCGGTGTCGTGCAAACGATCCGCGGCGATGACAGCCCGTGGACCGATGCCGATACCGGTCCCTCGGTGCTGACACGGGCGACACGCGACCGACTGGGTTATGTCGACGACTACCGGCTCGCCGACCTGACGCTCTTCCGGCGCTGGGGCGATCTGTCGCTTATCTCCTCGACGGCACGGGTGCTCCAGCACGTCACCGAGCATTATGATGCGGGCAATGGCGCGATGGGCTTCCTGGTGACCCAGCGCGGACGCACGACCATGCTCGTCAACGAGACCCGGCTCGCCGCCCGCCACGCCGACGGCTCGGGCTGGCTCCTCGGCGTCAGCCTGCTCGACAACCGCAGCAGCCTGGGACGACTGGGCGCAGCGCCCGATGGCGGAACCTCGCCGCGCGAACAGGCGGACAACCGCGTGCGCGAGGCCACGCTGTTCGGCGAAGCGGATCTGCCGCTCGCGCCGGACCTCGTCGCGACTGTGGGCGCGCGCCTGACGATTGCAGAGGTGAAAGGCGCGGCGCGGGCGTTCACCGGGCCCAGCACGATCCCGATCTTCGGCGATCCGGTTTCGGTTGCCGGACAGCATGTCGAGAAGCGAGCGCTCCCCAGCCTTGCGCTCGCCTGGAAGCCGGCTGCCGGCCTCTTGCTGTTTGCCCGCTACCAGCACGGCTTTCGCCCCGGCGGCTTCGGGATCAGCGGAGTCCGGGGCCGGTCCTATGACGGTGACCGGATCGGCGCGATCGAAGGCGGATTACGGTACCGCACGCCTGACGGCGCATTCGACATCGCTCTGAGCGGTGCCTGGACCCGCTGGAGCGACATTCTCGCGGAAGTGGTGTCACTCGGCGGCGATCCGGTCACCCAGAATATCGGCGACGGCGAGATTCTTTCGGCCGAGGGACAATTGGGATGGCGCCCGCGTGCAGGATTGCAACTCGGTGCCGGCGTGTTCCTGAACCGCAGTCGGCTCACCGATGCCCGGGTCACTTCGGTCGTAGTCCGTGGTCAGTCCCTGCCCAACGTCGCGCGGCTCGGCGTGCAGGCGAATCTCGATTATTCGACCCCGGTCTCGCCCGGCCTCACACTGACCTTCTCGGCGAACCTGCGCTATTTCGGCGGCTCGCACATCGGCGCCGGACCGCTGCTCGACGCCGCGCAGGGCAATTATGTCGATGACCGCGTGCTGCTGCGGCTGGGCAGCCCCCGGCGCGGCGTTAGCTTGCAGGTGACCAATCTGCAGGACGGCCATGCCAACCGGTTCGCGCTGGGCACGCCCTATCGGATCTACGATCCGCAGGCGACGCCGCAGCAGCCGCGAACCATCCGCCTGGGCGTCGACGCGAAATTTTGATGCGCCGCAACATGGCCACGACGAAAAAAACGAACGAGCCATAAGGTGTCGGCTTTCCGGTGACGTCCTCCAGTCAATGAGGGCGCGCCAAAACCGTGCCGGCGGGACGCAATGAGAACGAGTTCCGACGGATCGGCCGGTAGCAGCAGTGCCCTTCAAATATATGACAGGGAGCTAGATTTGCTGCAGAATCGCCCAACCCGGCTCGGGTCTTCCATCTTGTCGCGCCGTGGCGCCATGCGCCGGGCACTTGCGCTCGGCACCGCGCTTTCGGGCGCCGGTGCCGTACTGCTTGCCGCTGCACCGGCGCAGGCGCAGCAGGTTCCCGCCCGCACGCCGCTGACGCTCACCGCGCCGCAACTGCTGGCACCGCCGACCCGCTTCCATGCCCGTCAGAACGAGACGCTTCCCCAGGATCTCACCCGCCTTCCCGCGGATCGTTTCTCGGCGCCCCCAATCGTCGCGCCGACCGGCGGGATCCAGATCCAGCGTACCCCGAGCTGGGCACAGCCGGTAGTGAGCGCGCCGGCGCCGGTTGCGGATCTGACCATCGCGGCGCCGCGCGCAGCCGCATTTGCAGGCGGTGACGTCGTAGTCGAGGAAGGCGAGATCGCCACGACTGCCGATGACATGCCCGGCGTCGATACCGTCGCCACCGGCACGACCACGATCACCACCGGCAATATCGCCACCCAGGGCAGCAACTCGGGCGGAGTCCGGGCATATGGCTATGGCGACATGACCATCCATGCCGGCGACATCCATACCGAGGGCTATCGCGCGGACGGCATCAACGCGAACACCAATATCGGCGGCAATTCCGGCGGGATCGAGATCACCGCGGGCAATATCGAGACCGGCGGTTTCGCCGCGTCGGGCGTGCGCGCCACCGCCTATAGCGGCAGCACGAGCATCACGGTCGGCTCGGTAAAGACCAGCGGCTATGGCGCCGACGGCATCTATGGCTGGAGCTATCAGCACGACACCACGATCAACGCAGGCTCCGTCGAGACCCGAGGCGTTGGCGGGCGCGGCATCACCGCCTATTCGGGTGGCACCACCACGGTGAATGTCGACACCGTCAGCACCACCGGCCAGGGCTATGGCACCTTCCTGGACTCCGGTGCGATCAAGGCCGTCGGCGCGGCAGTCGACGTGCATGCCGGCACCGTCAGCACCACCGGCGACTATTCGGTCGGCATCTACGCCAACAGCAACTTTGTCCACGACAATGGCCAGGACGATCATCACATCACCGTCGAGGCCGGAACCGTCACCACCTCGGGCCTCGGTTCCGACGGCATCACCGTGGTCAACACGGCGCAGAACAGCCAGACCAGCATCAAGGTCGACAAGGTCGAGACGCACGGCGACTATGCGAACGGTGTGTTCGGCTTCGCCCCGCTCGGCTCGGTCAGCATCGACGCGGGTGAAGTCACCACGCACGGCGCCGGTTCAGGCGGAATCATCGCCGCCAGCTATTACGGCACCGTCTCCGTACACGCGGGCACGGTGACGACGAGCGGCGAAGGCGCGGTGGGCGTCTATTCCTATGCCGGCGGAAAGCAGAACTCGGCGGGCACCACCAACACGGTAGAGGTCGGGTCGGTCGCGACGAGCGGTGACGGTGCGATCGGTATCCAGACGATCAGCCTAGGCACGCAGGCGGATACCAAGATCACCGCGGGCTCGGTTACCACCCAGGGTTATGCCGCCACCGGCATCCGTGCGATCGCCGACGGCCCGGGCAGCGACATCACGATCAACGCCGGCACCGTCGAGACTCACGGCACCTATGCCGACGGCATCGATGCCATAAACTATGCGCTGGGCGGCAAGGTAACCATCAAGGCCGACCATGTGAGCACGAGCGGCGACTACACCGCCGGCATCTTCACCTACGCATCCAGCGGCGACACCAACATCACGGTCGGATCGGTTGCCACCACCGGCAATCTGAGCTTCGGGATTTCGGCCGGGGATCGCTATGGTGACGTCCATATCGACGCGGGCAGCGTGAGCACCACGGGCGACAGCTCGTTTGGTATCAGCGCCTCGGGCATCAACGTTTCGGTCGATGCCGATACGGTGGAGACCAAGGGCTATCTCGGTGTCGGCATCCAGGCGGGCGCCATGGAGGATGTGACGGTCAAGGCCGGCTCCATCACCACCGAAGGCGATCTGGCACGCGGCATCGATGCTTCGGGCAACAACGTCACCATCACCGCCGGCAACATCACCACCGACGGCTTCGGCTCGACCGCGATCAACGCCATCGCCTATGGCAATGGCTCGGTCGACGTGACCACCACCGGCCATATCGCCACCAACGACGTCTATTCGGATGCGGTCGCGGCCTTTGCCGGCGGCAATGTCTCGGTTCACAATCAGGGCCAGATCACCACCGGGGAAACCGGCGGCCGCGGCATCTATGCCGTTTCCTTCGGCGGCGGCGACATCATCGTCAACGGCGCTGGCACCATCGATACCAAGGGCCGGGGCGCCAAGGGGGTCTATGCCATCACCTATGGCGGCTCGATCTCTGTAGACCAGAGCCATATCGGCACTGCGGGCGACAATGCCGCTGGCATCTATGCCCTGTCGCTCGACACGGGGATCGCGCATGACAGCCCCAGCACCATCACCATCCATGCCGGCGACATCGTCACGCAGGGCTATCAGTCGCACGGCATCCGCACCTTCGCCAATGCCGAGGGCGTCGACGTATCGGTGAGCGCCGGCTCGGTCGAGACGCATGGCGATCGCGCCTGGGGCATCTATGCGACGTCGCTGTCCGGCCATGTCTCGGTCGATGTCGGCAGCGTCACGACCAGCGGCGAAGGTGCCGTCGGCGTCAGCGCACGCTCTATCTATGGCGATGTCGACCTGACCGCTGGCAGCGTCCATGTCGGCGCCAACTATACCAACGCGATCGAGGCGGTCAGCACGTCCGGCCAGGGCGATGTCCACGTCAAGGTGAAGGACGCCAGCTCCGGGGCCTATGGCAATACGATCCTCGCATCGGGCCATTCGGTGACGCTCGAGATCGACGGCAAGATCGAGAAGTCCGGCAGCTACAGCGCAATCGCCGCGATCGCCAGCGGCGGCGACGCGACGATCACCAACAACGGCACGATCACCACCACCAATGGTGGCCCCAATAACGCCTATCTTGCCAACGGCATCTATGTCCGCGCCGATGGCAATGTGACCGTCAACGGCCATGGCACGATCTCGACCGAGGGCCAGTTCGGCGACGGCGTGAACGCCTATAGCAACAAAGGCGGCGCCATCACTGTGTCGCAGGACACGATCAGCACCGCCGGCGGCCAGAGCAACGGCGTAGTCGCGGTGACCAGCAACCGCATCGGTGCCGAGCCCTCCTATGGCGCGGGCGGCATCACCGTCACGCTCGGATCGATCTCGACCAAGGGCTTTGGATCCTCGGGCATGCTGCTCTCGGACAACACCAAGCTCGGCAGCGCGATGGCGATCGTCACTGGCGACCTGACCACCGAAGGCGATCAGGCACGCGGCGTGAGCATCTATTCGGCAAACCAGACTGCCGGCGCGAAGCTCAACAACGTCTCGACCAAGGGCTATTACGCCCAGGCCGTCCATCTCGACGGCAACCGCGCCGAGCTCAACTTTGGCGGCAACGTCTCGACCGAGGGCGTGCTTTCCACCGCGATTGTTGCCTATGCCGGCAATGGCGGGATCAAGATCAGCGGTGGTGGCGCGATCAGCACCAAGGGCGAGTATTTCAGCTCGGGTATCCGCGCCTCATCGCCCGGCGATGTGACGATCGACGTCGGCACGATCTCGACCGTCGGCCGGGGCTCGAACGGCATCGAGGTGACCGAGGCCAAGCGCCACTCGGAAGTCTATCCCTATGAACCGCCGGCCGACGCCAAGAACGAGGCCAGCGACCTTGCCAACGGCTTCCCCTTCCCCGATCCGCGCGATCCGGAGACGGCGGCGACCGGCAGCACCATCTCGGTCACGGTCAAGGGCGTCACCACCGCCGGGGCGAATTCTGACGGCATCATGGTGAGCACCACCACCGGCAATGCCGACATCCATAGCGGCACGGTTGCGGTGACAGGCAAGAACTCGATCGGCGTCTTCGCCGAAGGGCGCAACGTGCGTGCCGACACCGGCAACACCAGCTCGGCCCAGTCCACCGCGATCGCGCTGCAGGGCTTCGACAGCGCGCAGCTCGCCGTGCACGGCAAGGTGACCGGCGGCGTCGATGGCGTGCTGCTCCAGAGCTATCACAACAGCCTGACCGTCACGTCCGGCGCGACGATCAGCGGCGCGGTGAACGGCATCACGATCAACGCGACTCCGCACGTCACGCCGCGGGTCCAGTATTGGGGCTATGCGCCGGAAAGCTATATCGGCGACGACATCCCGCAGCCGCTGCCGCCGGCCAATCCGGCGGCGGGCACCGCGCGGATCGACAATGCCGGCACGATCACCGGCGGCACCGGCTATGCCATCGCCGTCAGCGGCGGCGGCGTGACCGTGGCCAATAGCGGTGTCGTGGTCGGTGCGGTGAAGTTCTCGACCTTTGCCGACACCTTCACCAACAGTGGTACCTTCATCGCTACCAAGGACAGCGATTTCGGCGGCGGCGGCGACGTGTTCGTCAATTCGGGCCTGTTCAGGCTGGGCAAGCCCAGTGCCACGGCGACGGGCGCAACCAGCGTTGCGCTGAAGAACCTCGCCACCTTCAAGAACAGCGGCATCATCGATCTGCGCAACGGCACGGGCGGCGATGTGCTGACCCTGTCGGGTGCCTATGTCGGCTCGGGCAATGCCTTGCTGGGCCTGGACGTGGCCGCCGGCGGAGCGGACAAGCTGGTGATCGGCGGGGCCGCGACCGGCTCGACCGCCATCCTGCTCGACGTGACTCCGGAAGGAGCCAAGCTGCTGAGCAGCCCGGTCCAGCTCGTCAAGGTCGGCGCCGGCAGCGCGGCTAACGCCTTCACGCTCGTCAATGCCAGCGTCGGCCTGGTGCAGTACAGCCTGGCCTTCGACGCCGCCTCCGGCTCCTTCGGCCTCAGCGCCCGGGCCGGAGCGCCAGTCTATCGCCTGCTCAAGCTCGACGAGGGCGCGCAGGCGATCTGGAACCAGTCGGCGGATGCCTGGTCGAGCCATATGGCCGATCTGCGTGATCTGCCGGGTCAGGGCGGACTCTGGGGTCAGGTCTATGGCAGCGTCGCCAACCGCAACGAGACGCGCAGCGTTGCCGGAACCGCCTATAGCTTCGACTATCGCCAGGACTATTTCGGTGGCCAGGCAGGCTATGACTTCCGCGGCGACAAGCTCGTGTTCGGCGTGACCGCGGGCTATCTCAACTCGAACCTGAACATGCAGGGCTCGGGCGAGCGGATCCGCTATGACAGCCTGAACACGGGCGGCTATGTCGGCTATAATGCCGGCGCCTTCTTCGTGAACGGCCTCGTCCAATATGCCCATTACTGGGCCAATGCGCGCGATCGCATCGCGGTCTGGTCGGACGATACCAATGGCGATGACATCGGCGGCAAGCTCGAGCTTGGTGCCCGCATCGGCAGCGGCAAGTTCTTCGCCGAACCGATCGCCGCCATCGCCTATCAGCGCTCCAGCTTCGGTGCGCTGCAGGCATTGGGGCAGACGATCGATCCGGAGAATAATTCCGGCTTCACCGGCTCGCTGGGCGGTCGTCTGGGCTCCAGCTTCAGCCTGAAGGGCGGCGCCAAGGCCACGGTCTATGCGCGCGGGCTGTACGTCCACCAGTTCGACGGTGAAGGCGCGCTGACCTTCAACAGCGGGGGCACCAGCGAGCGGCTCGTCAACCGTCCGCTGGGCGATTATGGCCAGTTCGCACTGGGCCTCAATATCGGCGGCGCCGGCAAGGTCAGCGGCTTCCTTGAAGGCAACGCCACTGCTGGCAAGAACGGCAGCGGCGGTGGCGGCCGGGTCGGGCTCCGCTTCAAGTTCTGATACGACTTGCGAGGGTCCGTCGTGCGCCGGACCCTCGCCTCTTTTGTGATTTTGTGAAGGCAATGATGACCGATACTTCCCCTCCGCAGACCGAAACTCGCGGCACCGGCCATGCATCGGCACCGGGTGCGGAACCGACCGGCCCGGCACCGGGCACCACCAGCATCCAGGTCTCGCGCGGGTTCGCGTCGTGGCTGCGCAGCCACCGGACCAGCCTCGCCTTCACCAGCTATCAGACCGGGCAGCTGTTCCTGGTCGGCGTGCTGCCAAACGGCACCGTCTCGTTCAATCAGCAGAATTTCAGCCGGGCGATGGGCGTGTGCTGGAAGCCTGGCCGCCTCTATCTCGGCTCGCTGTTCCAGCTCTGGCGGCTAGAGAACATGCTTCGCCCGGGCGAGATCGGCAATCAGAGCTTCGATCAGGTGCTGATCCCGCGCAACGCCCAGACCACGGGCGATGTCGACATTCACGAGGTGGGTGTGGACAAGGACGGGCGGGTGATCTTCGTCAACACCAAGTATAGCTGCCTGTGCACGCTCGATCTCACGAACAGCTTCAAGCCGATCTGGAAGCCACCCTTCATCTCGAAGCTGGCACCCGAGGATCGCTGCCACCTGAACGGCATGGCGATCGAGGGCGGCGAGGTGCGCTATGTCACCGCGGTCAGTCGCACGGACGTGCTCTCCGGCTGGCGCGAGCGGCGCCACGAGGGCGGCGTGCTTATCGACGTGCAGACCAACCGGATCGTCACCGATCAGCTGTCGATGCCGCACAGCCCCCGCGTCGTCGGCGATCAGGTCTATGCGCTCGACAGCGGGCGCGGCCAGATCATCCGCGTCGATCCGGCGACAGGGCAGAAGGAAGACATCGCCTTCTGTCCCGGCTTCCTGCGCGGGATGGCGATCCATGACGGCCATGCCATCGTCACCGTCTCCAAGCCGCGTGACGGCACCTTCAAGGGGCTGCTGCTCGACGGAGAGATCAAGACCCGCGATGCCGAGCCCTGGTGCGGCGTGCTGATCGTCAGCCTCGCGACCGGCGACATCGTCGAATGGGTGCGACTGGAAGGGCACATCACCGAGATGTTCGACGTAACCGCCATGCCGGGCGTGGTCTGCCCGATGTCGGTGGGTCCCGCTACGCAGGAAGTGCAGAACACGATCACCTTCGATCCGATATCCTGAGGCCCAAGGAGAGCCGTACCAAGACTGCTGACGGCCACCTGCGAGCGCATGGGCCGTCAGCTTGGTCTCTTACATCACGCCTGGCCTGCGAAGACCCGGCGGCCGCGTTCAACATACATGCGATGTGTGCCGGAGAGTTCTGTATTCCGGGTCGCGATCGTCTTGAGGAACTGCCACTCGCCGGTCACGCGCTGCGGCGTAACCTCGATCATCATATAGCCGCGCTGGCTGGTATCCGCCCATTTGAGCTCTGGATTAGCGGCGACGAAACCTTGCGCGACGATCCGGGGATCGGCACCGCAGCTCCCTTCCATCCCGCCCGAGGTGACAGCCTGACCGGCGAACTCGACCCCGGCCGGCTTGCCGCCTTCGGTCAGCGCATAGGCCCAGGCATTGTGGCTGTCGCCCGACAGCATCACAAGGTCCGCATCAGCTGCCTGCGCCGCCTTGAGAAGCCGCGAACGGCCGGCAGGATAGCCGTCCCAGCGGTCCATCCACATCGGCAGCCCTGCCCTGGCGGCGCGGATGCTGTTGCGGAAGCCGTTGATCGTGCCTTCGCTCGAGCCGGCGCGCAGCCAGTCCACCGCCTGTGCCGGCATCACCGTGCGGCCGAGGATCGTGCCCATGCCGACCAGCTGCCATGCGGAGGTCCGCGCATTGGCCTTGAACTGATGCGCGAGCCAGCTTTCCTGCGTCGTGCCGAGCATCGTAGCGGAGGGATCCTGCCACACGCCGTCCCGGAATACCGCGAGGGCGGCGTCAGGGTTCGACGCCTTGTACGCCGCACCGATATCGGCCTGGCGCGTGCGCGCCAGCAGCCGCGATTCCGTACGGTAGAGCGTGCCGAGCGCGCCTAGCGGATAGGCCTTCCACGGCTCATCCGAGACCGGCATCCACTCGCGATAGACCTGCATCGCGGCGGCACGGCGCGGGTTCCAGTCGCCCTCGGTCGCCGGCTGGTGGTTCTGCGCCCCACCCTCCCAGCTGTCATTGGCCGATTCATGATCGTCCCACAGCGCGACCATCGGCGCGACCTGGTGGAGCTTCTGCAGGTCCGGATCCGCCCGGTAGCAGGCATAGCGCAGGCGATAGTCGGCGATCGCGAGTAGCTCGCTGTCGGGTTCGACGCGACGCCCCTCGATCGGCTTGGCGCGCGCATTGTCATATTCGTAGATATAGTCGCCGACATGCAGCCACAGGTCGAGGTCGCTGCGCTGCGCTGCATGGCCATAGGCGTTGAACCAGCCATTGGGCAGGTTCGAGCAGGAGAAGACGGCAAGCCCGAAGCGGTTGGTCTTGCCCTCCGGCAGGGTCTTGGTCCGGCCAACCGGCGACTTGCTGCCGTCCGGCGCCACGAAACGGTACCAATAGACGGTGCCGGGCTTCAGCCCATCGACGGTGACCTTTGCCGTCCAGTCGCGGAACGCACCGGTGCGGATAGTGCCGCCGGCAACCACCCTGGTGAACTCCCGATCGAGCGCGACTTCGGCATCGAGCCGCACGAAAGCATCGTCGCTCGCGCCGACATAGCGGGTCCAGAGCAGCATGGAGTCAGAACCCGGCTCGCCGCTCGCAACACTATGGGTGAAGCCCCTGCCCCCCAGCACCGCCGCCAGCCCCTGTCCGGCAGGAAGCAGCATGGCCCCAAACCCGAGGCTGCCGCCGAGGACGAGACTGCGGCGATCGATCATCAACACCATGGGATCTCCTTGGAAATTCGAAAGGGTCCCGCGGCCGCATGCGCACCGCCGCAGCCGCGGGACAGTGGGGGAACTCAGAAGCTGGCCTTGACCGCCGCGCTCCACATCGAACCGTAGATGCTGTAGAGCTGCACGCGGCTGCGGACGTTCGAATAGACGATGTCCGGCGCATTGAAGATGTTGCGCCCCGCCACCTGCAATGCCCATGTCTTGTTGAGCCGATACGAGGCCGACAGGTTCCAGAGCGTCCGCTCGTTGTGGTAAAGGATACCGTTGGTCGCGGTGGTCGGCGTGTTGGTCAGCGCGCTCGTCCGGTAGGTACCGATATAGCTGCCCGTCATCTGCACGTCGAAGGGACCGCGATTGTAGCGGACCGCCCAATTGGCCGAATAATCCGGCGTCGAGACGCGGGGACCGTCCGGATCGACATAGGTGAAGGAGCCGCGCAAACCGAGCCCCTTGAGCGCGCCCGGCAGGAATGTCAGCTGCTGGCTATATTCGAAGATCACGCCGTTGGTGGAACTGACGCCCGGCTGGTTGAGCGTGGTGGTGATCTGGTAACCGTTATAGTCGTCGGGCAGTCCGACCAGCGCCGGATCGGTGACCTTGGCGCTGTACTGCATGTTCTTCACGTCGAGCCGGTAGGCCGAGACCGCGACGATGCCCGCGTGCGGCAGATAATGCTGCAGGCTGAAGAAATATTTGGTGACCTCCTCGGGCTTCAGGTTGCGATTGGGGGCCGAGACCGTGAGCGCCGTGTCGTTGACGGTTAGCGCGCCGCCGAGATTGCCGTAATCGGGGCGCAGGATCGCCTGGCTCGCTGCGAAATGCGCGACGGTGTTGCGCGTGATGTCGTATTTCAGCCCGC
>PJUL01000240.1_pt1 | contig 44831 bp, 30 predicted proteins | sample 1512221 | NCBI WGS metagenome assembly PJUL01 (sample SAMN08177667, study PRJNA422409) | Feces metagenome, whole genome shotgun sequencing project.
CGGCGGCACCGGCGAAGCCGGTACGGGCGTCGTGAAGTGGTTCAACAGCACCAAGGGCTTCGGCTTCATCCAGCCGGACAACGGCGGTGGCGACATCTTCGTGCACATCTCGGCCGTCGAGCGTGCGGGCCTGCGCGGCCTGAACGAAGGCCAGCAAGTCGGCTACGAGCTGGAGCAAGACCGTCGCTCGGGCAAGACCTCGGCCGGCAACCTGCGCATCCTCTAAGCCTCACGCGCGCCGATCGCTCGCGGTCGGCGCCTGACGCCTGAATGCAAGAAGGCCCCGCTGGGGCCTCCGTCATCCTGGGATGGCTGGAGGCTCCGGCGGGGCCTTTTCGCGTTCTGCGGTCTCGACTGAAGTCCCCGGGCGGCCGAAGCCGCCGGGAGACCGGATCAGAGGCCCTGGGCGGCGGCGCGCTCGGCGGCGGCCTGGTTCACCGCCAGGGCGGTCATGTTGACGATGCCGCGGGCCGTGACGCTGGGCGTCAGCACGTGCACCGGGCGGCTCATGCCCAGCAGGATCGGGCCGACCAGCAGGGCCTCGGTGGCGGCCGTCAGCAGGGTCAGGCTGATGTTGGCCGCGTCCAGGGTCGGCATGACCAGCAGGTTGGCCGAGCCCTTCAGGGTGCTGTCGCCCACCAGGCGGTCGCGCAGGGCCTGGGAGAGGGCGGCGTCGGCGTGCATCTCGCCGTCGACCTCGAGCTCGGGCGCGGCGGCGCGCACCATCGACAGGGCCTCGCGCATCTTGCGGGCGGTCGGCGAGTTGCTGGCGCCGAACGAGGAGTGCGACAGCAGCGCGGCCTTCGGCGTCAGGCCGAAACGGCGCACCGATTCGGCCGCCAGCAGGGTCATCTCGGCGATCTGCTCGGCGGTCGGCTCGACATTGACGTGGGTGTCGCAGAAGAACAGCGTGCCGTTGTCGAGGATCAGCGACGACATGGCGTAGACCCGGCCGACGTTCTCGCGCTTGGGGATGATCGGCAGCACGTAGGTCATGTGCTGCCACCAGTCGCCGCTGCCGCCCACCAGGGCCGCGTCGACGTGGCCGGTCTGCAGCAGCATCGAGGCGGCCACCGTGCGACGGCCCTCGACGCGGCGCTTGGCGGCCAGGGGCGGCACGCCGCGGCGGCCGACGAGGTTTTGGTACTGACCGACGATCGGCTCGAACACCTCGTGGTCGGCCAGCGGGTCGAGGATCTCGACGCCGCCGCCCAGGTCGAGGCGCAGGCCCATCTCGGCGACCTTGGCCTTGATGACGTCGCGGCGGCCGATCAGCACCGGCGCGGCCAGGCCGTCGTCGACCACGGTCTGCACGGCGCGCAGAACCCGCTCGTCCTCGGCCTCGGCGTAGGCGACGCGGACCTTGGCGGCCTTGGTGGCCTTGCGGGCGCGCTCGAACACCGGGCGCATCAGCTGGCCCGAGCGGTAGACGAACAGCTCCAGCTCGGCGCGATAGGCGTCGAAGTCGGCGATCGGGCGCGTGGCCACGCCCGTCTCCATGGCCGCGCGGGCCACGGCCGGGGCGATCTGCAGGATCAGGCGCGGATCGAAGGGCTTGGGGATGATGTACTGGGCGCCGAACATCGGGGCGGCGCCGCCATAGGCGCTGGCGACCACTTCGCTGGCTTCGGCGCGGGCCAGCTCGGCGATGGCCTCGACGGCCGCCACCTTCATCGCCTCGTTGATCTCCGAGGCGCCGACGTCGAGCGCGCCGCGGAAGATGAACGGGAAGCAGAGAACGTTATTGACCTGGTTGGGATAGTCGCTGCGGCCGGTGGCCATGATGGCGTCGGGGCGGTCGGCGTAGACCAGCTCGGGCAGGATCTCCGGATCCGGATTGGCCATGGCCAGGATCAGCGGCTTTTCGGCCAGCAGCGGCAGCCACTCGGGCTTGAAGACGCGCGGAGCCGAGAGGCCCAGGAAGATGTCGGCGCCGGGCAGCACGTCGGGCAGGGTGCGCGCGTCGGTCGGACGGGCGTAGCGGGCCATGTTCTCGGGCATGTCCGGATCACGGCCGGCGTAGACCACGCCCTTGATGTCGGTGAGCGTCACGTTCTCGACCGGCAGGCCCATCGAGACCAGCAGGTCGACGCAGGCCAGGGCCGCGGCGCCGGCGCCCGAGGTGACCAGCTTGACGTCCTTCAGCGCCTTGCCCTGGACGAGCAGGGCGTTGCGGACGGCGGCGGCGCAGACGATGGCGGTGCCGTGCTGGTCGTCGTGGAAGACCGGGATGTTCATCCGCTCGCGCAGGGCGCGCTCGATGACGAAGCACTCCGGCGCCTTGATGTCTTCCAGGTTGATGCCGCCGAAGGTGGGCTCGAGCGCGGCCACCACCTCGATGAAGCGGTCGGGATCCTTGGCGTCGACCTCAATGTCGAAGACGTCGATGCCGGCGAACTTCTTGAAGAGGACGGCCTTGCCCTCCATCACCGGCTTGGAGGCCAGCGGGCCGATGTCGCCCAGGCCCAGCACGGCGGTGCCGTTGGAGATCACGGCGACCAGGTTGCCGCGGGCGGTGTAATCGCGGGCAAGATCGGGATCCTCGGCGATGGCCACGCAGGGGGCGGCGACGCCGGGGGAGTAGGCCAGGGCGAGGTCGCGCTGGGTGGCCATCCGCTTGGTGGCCTCGATCTGCAGTTTTCCGGGCCGCGGCAGCCGGTGGTAGTCCAGGGCGGCTTTACGGAAATCCTCGTCCATCATCGATCCTTCGCGGGTGTTCTGCGCAGCGCTGTGAAAGCGGGCCGTCTTTTCGCGCTCGTCGGATGGCGAACGCTCGCGGCCCGTCTGGCCGTGTAGCTACCGGGGTTGGCCGCGCATTTCCAACCTTACGCAGCGTCCTGGGCCCATTTTTTGCGATTCTGCGGCCAGGACGCGTCGGTCCGCGAGCGCGGGACGACCTGCGGTCGAGCGCTGGTAAGTAATAAAAGACTTATATACGCTCAATCGGCGGGCGCTGGGCGCCGCGAGGCTGGGCGAACCGGCGGCGAGCAGGCGCCGCGGGGCCGGTGCGGAACCGGCGGCGCTGGACAGGGGCGGCGGACGGTTCCAGCCTTCGGGGGAAGGCGAAAGAGCGTATGATGACCACGAGACTGCAGGGCGCGAGGAAGCAAGAGCGATGAGCGGCCTGACGACCCATATTCTCGACACCGCCGCCGGCCGTCCGGCCGCCGGGGTGGCCGTGCGCGTGCTGCGTCGCATCGAAGGGCCGCCGGTCCTCCTGAAGGCGACGCTCACCGACGCCGACGGCCGTGCGCGGCTGGTCGAGGGCGAGGCGCTGGAGGTCGGCGGCTATCGCCTGGAGTTCGAGGTCGCCGCCTATTTCGCCGCCAGCGGCGCCAAGGTCTCCGATCCGCCGTTCCTCGACGTGGTGACGATCGATTTCGCCGTGGCCGACGCGGCCCAGCATCACCACGTGCCGCTGCTGGTGTCGCCGTTCGGCTACTCCACCTACCGGGGCAGCTGAGATGGGCGGAACGATCCGTTTCCTGCTGGACGGCGAGGTGCGGGAGGCGGCGGGCGTCGACCCGACCACGACCCTGCTGGAGCATCTGCGCGGGCCGCTGCGCCGGACCGGAACCAAGGAGGGCTGCGCCGAGGGCGACTGCGGCTCGTGCACCGTGCTGGTGGGCGAGCTGACCACGGGCGATGATCTGGATCCGGTCAACTGGCGGGCGGTCAACGCCTGCATCCAGTTCCTGCCGATGCTGGACGGCAAGGCGGTGATGACCGTCGAGAGCCTTTCCACCCAGACCATGGCCGGATGCGAGGGAAAGCCGCATCCCGTGCAGCAGGCGATGATCGACAAGCACGGCTCGCAATGCGGGTTCTGCACGCCTGGCATCGTCATGTCGCTGTACGGCCGGGCCGTCGGCGCCTGCGGGGCCGGCGCGCCGGTCGAGGACGTGCTGGCGGGCAATCTCTGCCGCTGCACCGGCTATGGCCCGATCCTGGAGGCCGCGCGCGAGGTGGTGCGCGAGCCCGCGCCCGACGTGGCCGCGCCGCTGAAGGCGATCCAGCGCCAGACCATGCTGACCCTGGCCCACGAGGATCCGGTGCGCGGGGTCACCCGCCGCTGGCTGGCGCCGCGCAGCCTGGCCGAACTGGCCGCCGCCGCCGAGGCCAATCCCGACGCGGCCTTCGTGGCCGGGGCCACGGACGTCGGCCTGTGGGTCACCAAGCTGAGAAAGCCGCCGGAGGTCATGATCGACATCGGCCGCGTGCCGGAGCTGAAGACCATCGGCCGGGTGGGCGATGCTTTGCGGATCGGCGCGGGCGTGCGCTATGTCGAGGCCATCGAGACCCTGAGCGCCCGCTATCCGGGCCTGTCGGACATGATGCGGCGGCTGGGTTCGACCCAGGTGCGCAACAGCGGCACGATCGGCGGCAACATCGCCAACGGCTCGCCGATCGGCGACATGCCGCCGGCCCTGATCGCCCTGGGCGCCCGGCTGGTGCTGCGCCGGGGCGAACAGACCCGCGAGATCGCGCTGGAGGACTTCTTCATCGCCTACGGCAAGCAGGACCGCCAGCCGGGCGAGTTCGTCGAGGCGGTGATCGTGCCGCGCGGCCCGGCGGGCCGGATCTTCAAGGTCTACAAGCTGTCCAAGCGCTTCGACCAGGATATCTCGGCTGTCTGCGCCGCCTTCGCCATCACCGTGGTCGACGGCGTGGTGATCGAGGCGCGGGTCGCGTTCGGCGGCATGGCCGGCACGCCCAAGCGGGCCGACGCCTGCGAGGCGGCGCTGCTGGGCGCGCCCTGGACGCGCGAAAGCGTCGAGGCGGCCGCCGCCAGGCTGGACGAGGACTACACGCCGCTGTCGGACATGCGGGCCTCGGCCGACTATCGGGCGCGGGCGGCGCGCAACCTGCTGGTCCGGGCCTTCATCGAGAGCGCTGAGCCCGGCGTGGCGACCAGCGTGCTGGCGGAGGCGGCCCATGGCTGACTCCGGCGCTTCGCTGAAAGTCACTCCGTTCCAGGGCGTTCACGCCTCGGTTCCGCACGACAGCGCCCTGCGCCACGTGACCGGGACGGCGATCTATGTCGACGATCTGCCCGAGCCGGCCGGCATGCTGCACGTGCATCTGGGCATGAGCACGCGGGCCCATGCGCGGATCGCAGCGATGGACCTGTCGGCCGTGCGCGCCTCGCCCGGCGTGGTGCGGGTGCTGACCGCCGACGACATTCCCGGCGAGAACGACGTCAGCCCGGTGATCCACGACGACAGGCTGTTCGCGCAAGGTGAAGTCTATTGCGTTGGCCAGAGCCTGTTCGCGGTGGCCGCGACCTCGATCGCCGCCGCCCGCGCCGCCGCCGCCAAGGCCGTGGTCACCTACGAGGATCTGCCGGCGGCGATCACGATCGACGAGGCCCAGGCGCTGGACCTGAAGATCGAGGCCAGCCAGCGCATGGCGCGCGGCGACGCCGAGGCGGCGATTGCCGCCTCGCCAAATCGGGTTCGAGGCCGGTTCGCGATCGGCGGCCAGGACCACTTCTATCTCGAGGGCCAGGCCTCGCTGGCGACCCCGCGCGAGGAGGGCGACGTCCACGTCTGGTGCTCGACCCAGCACCCCACCGAGGTGCAGCACCTGATCGCCCGCGTGCTGGGCCGTCCCGACCACGCCGTGACGGTGGAGGTGCGGCGGATGGGCGGCGGCTTCGGCGGCAAGGAGACGCAGGCCTCGCTGTTCGCGGCGGCCGCGGCGCTGGTCGCCGTCAAGACCGGCCGCCCGGCCAAGTGCCGGCCCGACCGCGACGAGGACATGGTCATGACCGGCAAGCGGCATGACTTCGAGGTCGCCTACGACGTCGGCTTCGACGACGAGGGGCGGCTGGAAGGGATCAAGCTGGAGCTGGCTTCGCGCTGCGGGGCGACGACGGATCTTTCGCCGGCCATCAACGACCGGGCGATGTTCCACGCCGACAACGCCTATTACCTGCCGGCGGTCGAGATCGTCTCGCACCGCTATCGCACCCACACCGTCTCCAACACCGCCTTCCGGGGCTTCGGCGGGCCGCAGGGCATGGCGGCGATCGAGCGGGTGATGGACGCGGTGGCGCAGGCGGCGGGCCTCGACCCGCTGGAGGTGCGCCGGCGCAACCTCTATGGCGCCCATGGCGAAGGAGCGAGCCGTAACCTCACGCCCTACTACCAGGTGGTGGAAGACAACGTCGCGCCGGAGCTGATCAAGGATCTGGCGCGCTCGTGCGACTACCAGGCCCGGCAGCGGGCGGTGGAGGCCTTCAACGCCGCCAATCCGATCCTCAAGAAGGGCCTGGCCCTGACGCCGGTGAAGTTCGGGGTGTCGTTCACGACGACGCACCTGAACCAGGCCGGCGCGCTGATCCACATCTATGCCGACGGTTCGATCATGCTGAACCACGGCGGCACCGAGATGGGGCAGGGGCTCTACATCAAGGTCGCCCAGGTGGCGGCCGAAGCGTTCCAGGTGCCGCTCGACCGGGTGAAGATCACCTCGACCACCACCGACAAGGTGCCCAACACCTCGGCCACGGCGGCCTCGTCGGGGGCGGACCTCAACGGCATGGCGGTGCTGGACGCGGCGGGCAAGCTGAAGGGACGGCTGGTGGCCTTCGCCGCGCAGAAGTGGGGCGTGGATCCCTCGCAGGTGGCCTTCACGCCCGAGGGCGTGCGGATCGGCGGCGAAACGCTTAGCTTTCCCGATTTCTGCCGCCAGGCGTACCTGGCGCGGATCTCGCTGTCGGCCACCGGCTTCTACGCCACGCCCAAGATCGCCTACGACCGCAAGACCCATCGCGGGCGGCCGTTCTACTACTTCGCCTATGGCGCGGCCTGCAGCGAGGTGGTGATCGACACCCTGACCGGCGAGACCAAGGTGCTGCGCGCCGACATCCTGCACGACGTGGGGCGCTCGCTGAACCCGGCCATCGACCTTGGCCAGGTGGAGGGCGGCTTCATCCAGGGCATGGGCTGGCTGACGACGGAAGAGCTGGTCTACGACGCCAAGGGCGTGCTGAAGACCCACGCCCCCTCGACCTACAAGATCCCGACGGCCAGCGACCGGCCCCGCGTGCTGAACGTCGCCCTGTGGGAGCCCGGCCGCAACGCCGAGCCGACCGTGCACCGCTCCAAGGCCGTGGGCGAGCCGCCGCTGATGCTGGCGATCTCGGTGTTCTCGGCGATCACCCGGGCGGTGGCGGCGGTCGCCGATCACAAGGTGATGCCGAACCTGGATGCGCCGGCGACGCCCGAGGCGGTGCTGATGGCTGTCGAAGATGTGCGGAGGCGGGCGGCCGATGCGTGAGGTCGTCTATCTCACACCTCTCCCAGAGGGAGAGGGAGGGGCCCACGCCGTCAGGCGTGGGAGGGTGAGGGGTTACACCTTCAACCGTCTTACCCCCTCACCCTCCCACCGCTGCGCGGCGGGCCCCTCCCTCTCCCCATGGGAGAGGTTTGATTTTGTGGGAGCGGCGTCGTGCTGAACGCCCACAAGAACTGGGCGCGCGCGGCCCTGTCGCGGCTGGACGCCAATGACAACGCCGCGCTCGTCACCGTGCTGGCCACCGAGGGCTCGGCGCCGCGCGAGGCGGGGACCAAGATGGTGGTCTGGGAGGGCGGCCAGTCGGGCACGATCGGCGGCGGCAATCTGGAGCACCAGGCGACCAGCCAGGCGCGGCGGATGCTGACCGGCTCGCAGGCGGCCTTCGCGATCCAGGACTATCCGCTGGGGCCGCTCTTGGCCCAGTGCTGCGGCGGCCGGGTGCGGCTGATGATCGAGCGGGTCGAGGCCGCCAGCCGCGACTGGCTGACCGAGGCCGCGCGCCGGATGGACGCCGACCAGCCGTTCGAGCTGCGCACGCGCTTCGATCCTGGCCTGCTGAGCAAGACCATCGCCCCCATCGCGGCGCTGGACGCCGATCCGCCGGCCGTGGCGCTGGGCGGTTCGCCCGCCGCGGCGCGCGGCCGGCGGCCCGAGCTCGGCGACGAGCTGGTCGAGCGCAGCGAGGCGCCGCGCCGGCCGCTGCTGCTGTTCGGCGCGGGCCATGTGGGCCAGGCCATCGCCCGAGCCTTCGCGCCGCTGCCGTTCAAGCTCTTCTGGTACGACAGCCGCCCCGAAGCCGCCGAGGTTCCCGGCGTCGTCGTGCGCGAGCCGGCCGAACTGGCCGCCCTGGCCATGGGGGCGACGCCGGAGGCCTATGGCCTGATCCTGACCCACGACCACGCGCTGGACTACGCGCTGGCCTCGGCGGGCCTGGCAGGCGGGGGCTTTGCCTATCTCGGGCTGATCGGCTCGAAGACCAAGCGGGCGCGGTTCATGCACCGGCTGCGCGACGACGGCTTTTCCGAACTGGCGCTGAACCGCCTGACCTGCCCGATCGGCCTGCCGGGGTTGAAGAGCAAGGCGCCGGAGGTGATCGCCGTGTCGGTGGCCGCCGACCTCTTGATGCGGCTGGAAGCCGCCCAGGCCAGCAACGACGAGGGGTTTCGTGCAAGCGTATAGGGCGTCGATCCTCCACCTGACCGGGGATCCGACGAAAAGCGGGGAGGCCGTGGCCTTCCACGAGGACGGGCTGCTGGTCGTCAGCGAGGGGCGGGTGGTCGCGTGCGGCGACTACGCCGCGCTGGCGCCGGCGCATGCCGATGTTCCGGTCGAGGACCTTTCGGGCTGCTGGATCACGCCGGGCTTCATCGACACCCACATCCACTTCCCGCAGGTCGACATCGTCGCCGCCCACGGCGCGCAGCTGCTCGACTGGCTGGAGCAGCACACCTTCCCGGCCGAAGCGGCCTTCGCCGATCCGCAGCACGCCCGCGAGACGGCGGGCTTCTTCGTCGACGAGCTGCTGCGCAACGGCACCACGACGGCGCTGGTGTTCGGCTCGGTGCACAAGGGCTCGGTCGACGCCCTGTTCGCCGAGGCCCTCTCGCGCGACATGCGGCTGATCGCCGGCAAGGCCCTGATGGACCGCAACGCCCCGCCGGGCCTGACCGACACCGTCGAGGGCGCGCGGGCCGACATGGAGACGCTGATCGCCGACTGGCACGGCAAGGGCCGGCTGGGCTACGCGGTCACGCCGCGCTTCGCCATCAGCTGCACCGACGCCCAGCTGGAGATGGCCGGCCAGGTGCTGGCGCAGCATCCGGGCGTCTGGATGCAGACCCACCTGTCGGAGAACCCGCGCGAGATCGTCGAGACCGCCGAGCTTTTCCCCGGCGCGAGCGACTACCTCGACGTCTACGAGCGGTTCGGCCTGGTGCAGAAGCGTTCGGTCTTCGCCCACTGCGTCCACCTGCAGGGCGAGGCGTTCCAGCGGCTGGCGGCCAGGGACGCGGCGGTGTCGTTCTGCCCGACCTCGAACCTGTTCCTGGGGTCTGGCCTGTTTCCGCTGCCGACGGCCTGCCAGCACGGGGTGAAGGTGGGGATCGGCACCGATGTCGGCGCCGGCACCACCTTCTCGATCCTTCATACCCTGGGCGAGGCCTACAAGGTGGGGCAGCTGCGCGGGCAGGCGCTGGATCCGTTCCATGCTCTGTACCTGGCCACCCTGGGCGGCGCGCGGGCGCTGGACCTGGACGACCGCATCGGCAACCTGGCTCCCGGCAAGGAGGCCGATTTCCTGGTGCTGGACCTGGCCGCCACGCCGCTGCTGGAGCGCCGGCTGAAGGCGGCCAAGGGACTGGAAGACCGGCTGTTCGCCCTGACCGTGCTGGGCGACGACCGGGTGGTAGCCCGGACGTATCTGGCGGGCGTGGAGCGGTGGCGGAAGTAGGCGAGGGCTGAAGAACAGGAACCTCCCCCTGTGGGGGAGGTGTCGCCGAAGGCGACGGTGGGGGGACGTTTTCAGCTTCCGCGGACCTGGCAGATCTCGCAAAAACTCCCCCCACCGACCGCTGCGCGGTCGCCTTCCCCCAGAGGGGGAGGTTCTCTCGCTTACCCCACCACTCCGTTCATCGTCCGCGCATAGAGCGCCAGCAGCCGGTCGGCATCCACGGCGATCGCCGCGCTGTGGATCGGCTGGTCGTCCCAGGCGGACGGGCCGAAGAGTTCGCCTTCGACCTTCTGCAGGGTCTGGCCAAGAGCGATGCCCTCGGTGACCACGCGCACCGAGCCGCGGCGGACCTCGAACAGGCTTTCGTCGATGACATAGGCCACGGCGGCGGCGTCGTGGACGCAGCAGCCGACGATGCCGTCGCGACTGCCGTAGAAGGCGGCGTAGGGCTTGGAGATGGCGTTCAGGAACTGGCCGGCCGGACCGGCCGAGGCTTCCAGCGCCTCCATGAAGTCGGGGCTCATGATCACCTGGGTGGTGACGTCCAGGCCGATGACGGTGACGTGCCACGGGGCGGTGAACACGCGGTCGGCGGCTTCCGGATCGTTCCAGATGTTGGCTTCGGCCACCGGGGTGACGTTGCCCGGCTTGCCGGCGACGGCGAAGGCGCCGCCCATGATCACCACGCCCTTGAGCAGGGTGGCCACTTCCGGATCGGCTTGCAGCGCCAAAGCCAGGTTGGTCAGCGGGCCGACGGCGACCAGGGTGATCTCGCCGGGATTGGCGCGGGCGATGTCGATGATCGCCTGGTGCGCGGGCTTGGCTTCCGGCTGGGCGGGAACCAGGCCCGTCAGCTCGACGTCGCCCAGGCCGTTCTCGCCGTGCACGAAGGTGGGCGAGGGGTTGCGCGGGCGCGAGAGCGGCTTGTCCGTGCCCTTGTAGACCGGGGCGGCCAGGCCGAAGCGGTCCTTCAGATAGAGGGCGTTGCGGGTGGTGGTGTCGATGTCGGCGTTGCCGAACACGGTCGTCACCGCCACCAGGTCGAGCGCCGGGCTGGCCTCGATGAACAGCAGGGCCATGGCGTCGTCGATGCCGGGATCGGTGTCGAAGATGATCTTGGTCGTCATCGGTCTTCTTGTCTGCGGGCCCGGCGGAAGGCCGGGAAAGCCGATGACCTTAGCCGTCCAAGGCGGCGCGGGCATGTCAAAACGACAACGGCCCGGGCGTTTTTCAACGCCCGGGCCGCCGTTTGCTTCAAGCTTCGGTTCGCTTAACGGCGGGCGCTCAGCGAGATGCCGACCACGCGCGGCTCGTTGACGAAGCCGGTCAGGTTGTTGAAGTCGATGCCGCCGCGCAGGTTCACCTCGTTGGTGATGTTGCGGGCGAACACGGCCACTTCGTACGCGCCGTCGGTGCGGGCGTAGCCCAGCTTCAGGCCGCCTTCGAAGGTGTCCTTGCTGTTGAACTCCTTGCTCTCGTAGAGGAAGAGGTTCGTGTAGCCCTGACGGAACCAGTCGGTTTCAGCGAAGAGTTCGCCGTTGGCGCCGACCGGCACGTTGTAGCGGGCGCCGAAGTTCAGGATGTATTCCGGCGCGTTCGGGAACGGGTTGCCGTTGACCAGGGCCTGGCCGGCGCTGTTCAGCGGATCGGTCACGGTGCACTGGGCGCAGACGGCCACGGCAAGGCTCGAGTCCTTGATCTTGGTGTGGCTGTAGCTGTAGCCGGCGGTGACCAGCAGGTTCGAGGTCACCTTCCACTCGCCGTCGAGTTCGACGCCGTAGGCCTCGCCCTTCTTGGCGTTGATCAGGCGGTTGGAGTTGCTGCCGCCGCCGACCGCGCTGAACTGCGGGTCGTCGATGGTGTAGGTGAACACCGCGCCGTTCAGGCGGACGCGACGCTCGAACAGCTCGCTCTTAACACCGGCTTCCCACGACAGGATGGTTTCCGACTGGGCGACCGAGGCCGGGCTGCCGAAGGCGATGTCGCGGCCCTGGATCGACGGGCCGCGGAAGCCGCGGGCCACCTTGCCGTAGACGCTGACGTCGTCATTGACGGCGTAGAAGGCCGACAGGTCCCAGCTGACTTCGCTGTCGGACACCGAGACCGGAGCCGAGGCGCCGAACGGCGAGGACAGGACGGCCATGTCCTTGTCGTCGTCGGTCCAGCGGACGCCGGCGGTCACCTTCAGGGCGTCGGTGAACTGGTAGGTCCCCTGACCGAACACGGCCCACGAGGTGTTCTTGTGCTCCAGGGTGCTGGGGGCGACGAAGAACGGGTTGGTCGACACGGTGAAGGCCGACTTGAAGTAGTAGGCGCCGACCTGCCAGCTGGCCTTGCCGTCGGTGTCGCTGGCCAGGCGGATTTCCTGGGTGACCTGGTCGAGGTCGCCGATGGAGTCCTGGGTGTCGGAGTCGAACGGGATGAAGCCCGGGCCGACGCCGGCCACGCCGCCGTCGATGTCGCCGCGGCTGCGGCCGTTGGCGGTTTCATAGGCGCTGATCGAGGTCAGCTTCACGCCGCCGAAGTCGTGGTCGATCTTCAGCGAGACGCCGGTCGAGTCGTACTCCTGCGGGTTGTTGGCGCCGCCGTTGTAGCTGACCTTGTCGCGGTCGAAGTTCGAATTGATCTTGTTGCTGCCGGCCGTGAGGATGTTGGCGCGGAAGACCGCTGCCGTGCCGTCCAGCGAACGGGTGTGGGCGATGGCCAGGATCGAGGTGTCCTCGGTCGGGGTGGCCAGGATCTGCAGGCGCGCGGCCTTTTCATCGTAGCCGCCCAGCGCGTCCTTCACGCCGGTGAAGCTGTTGTCGATGTAGTCGTCGCGGTGCTGGTACAGGGCCGAGGCGCGGACGGCCAGCTTGCCCGGGACGATGGCGCCGCCGACGCCGCCTTCGAAGGTGGCCGAGCCGTACGAGCCGTAGGTGGCCGTGCCGTTGGCGCGGAAGTCTTCGCTCGGCTTGACGGTGTCGAACTTGACGATGCCGGCGGTGGTGTTGCGGCCGAACAGCGTGCCTTGCGGACCGCGCAGGACTTCGACCTGCTCGACGTCATAGACCGGCGAGGACTTGAGCACGACATTCTCGAGGACGACGTCGTCCATGATCACCGACACCGGCTGCGAGGCGGCCAGGTCGAAGTCGGCGTTGCCCAGGCCGCGGATGTAGAAGCGCGGGGCGGCGCGGCCGTTGGAGCTTTCGATGTAGAGGCCGGGGACGCGGCTCGACAGGGCCAGCACGTCTTCGCCGGCGGCGAAGATCGAGGCCAGCTTCTCGCCCGAGACGGCGGCGACGGAGACCGGCACGTCCTGGATGTTTTCCGAGCGCTTCTGGGCGGTGACGATCACGTCGTCGAGGGCGACCGGCGTATCCTGGGCGAAGGCCGGGGCCGCGACGGCGGCGGCCAGCAGGAGAGCGCCGAACGCGGCGCCGGAGCGCAGCTTGGCTTGATTGGTCATGTCGAAATCCCCTTCGAACACCGGTGGAGGAGCCGGTTGCGGGGTGCAATGCACAATGGCGTCGCTGAAATCAAAAGGCTTGATGACGACTCGGTATCGACTCCGTGAAGTTTGTTCTGGGGCTGTCACTATTTGACCACGCTGCGACAGCGGCGCCAAAAACTAGATCATAAGTCAGGACATACTTACTTACTGTCCTTGTGCGGAGCGTCTTGGGCTTATGGCGCAAGGCGTTGGTCGGCGCCGCCCTGAAGCAGGGAAACGTGCGCGGACACGATTTTCCAACCCGTTTCGGTGCGCAGCCAGGTCTGGCTCTGACGACCGGGCTGTTTTGCCCCGGTTCTGAGGAATTCGACGTTGGCGATCGCGAAATCACGCCCAAAAGTGGTGATTTCCGTGCGTAGGCGCTCGCGTAGCGGCGAGCCGCCAGCCCGTCCGATTCGAAAGGCGGCGATCTGCGCGAAGCCGTAGAGGTTCTCGGCGACGCCGTAGCGGACCGTCTCGGGCGCATCGCGGAAGAAGCCGTCCAGCGCCTCGACGTCGTTGGTCATCAGGGCGGTCTCGTAGGCGTCGACGGCGGCGGTCACCTGCGCCAGCACCTCGGGGTCGTTGATGATCATGCTTTGAACTCTTGGGCAGGCGTTGGGGGACGGTGGGCGGCGATCACGCCGGCCCGTTCCAGGCGCAGGGCGGCGGCGAAGGCCAGGTCCTCGCGCCAGGCCGGCGCGATCAGCTGCACGCCGACCGGCGGCTTGCCGGGGCGGTTCACGGGCGCGGCGATCACCGGCAGGCCGATATAGCTGATCGGCTGGGTGTAGGCGCCCAGTGTCTTGCGCACCGAGACCTGGGCGCCGGCCAGTTCCATGGTCGCCTGGCCGATCGGCGGGGCGGGGCAGGGGGCGACGGGCGCGAGCAGCAGGTCGAAGTCCTCGAACAGCTTGCGGGCCGCATCCCGGAACACCGGGCGATAGCGGCGGGCGGCGTCGGCGACCTCGTCCGGCAGCAGGGCGCCGGCCAACAGCCGGTCGCGCACGGCCGGGTCGTAGTCGAGGGCGCGGGCGGCCAGGTCGTCGAAGTGCAGGCGGCCGCCTTCCGACGCCGACATGGCGAAGGCGGCGGCGCGGGCGGCCTGGGCGCCGGGCAGCTCGACGTCGCGGCGCGCCTGCAGGGCGTCGGCGACGATCTCCAGCGCCTCGACCACCTCGGGAAAGGCGCCTTGCTGGAACCAGCCGCCGAGCACCCCGACCCGCAGGGGCCGTTCGGCCAGGGCGTCGAGGCGGCCCGACAGCGGATCGGCCACCGGCGGCGAAAGCTCGTCGCGCGGATCGGGGCCCTGCAGGGCGTCGTAGGCCGCGGCCAGGTCGGCGGCCGTGCGGGTGAACGGGCCGATGTGGTCGAGGCTATGGACGAACGGGAAGGTCCCGGCCCGCGACAGCCGGCCCAGTGTGGGCTTCATGCCGAACACCCCGCACAGGCTCGCGGGGATGCGGATCGAGCCGTTGGTGTCCGAACCCAGGGTCAGGGGCAGTATCCCGCCGGAGACGGCGGCGGCCGAACCGCCGGACGAGCCGCCGGCGATTCGGGCGAGGTCGTGCGGGTTGCGGGTCGGGCCGTCGTGGGCGTTCTCGGTGACGAAGCCATAGGCGAACTCGTCCATGTTCAGCGCCCCGACCAGCACCGCGCCGGCCGCCTTCAGGCGGGCGACGGCGGTGGCGTCGGCGGTCGCAGGGGGCGCGCCCCGGCGGATCTTGCTGCCGGCCAGGGTGACGTGGCCGGCGACGTCGAACAGGTTCTTGACCGCGAACGGAACGCCGGCCAGCGGGCCCAGATCGACGCCGGCGGCGAAGGCGGCGTCCACGGCGTCGGCCTGGGCCAGGGCCTCGGCCTCGAAGACGGCGGTGAAGGCGTTGAACGGCTCGGCCCGGGCGGCGGCCAGCGCCCGCCCGGCGATCTCGCGGGCGGTGGTGCGGCTCTCGCGCAGCGCCTTGCCCAGCCCCTGGATGGTGTCGAAGCTCATGGCTCGAACGCCTCCGTGGCGAAGGCCGGATCGGTCAGGTTCGCAAACAGCGCGGTCTGGTCGCGCAACAGGGCCAGGTTCTCGGCGACGCCGGCGCGACAGCCTTGCGGAACAGGCAGGCCGAGCTCGGCGCTGCGGGAGTCCAGATAGGCGGCGACCTTGGCGTCGGTGAGGTTTTGGAAGGCCGACAGATCGCCGCCCGACATGGGAAGTCACTCACGCTAGGAAGTAATTGAATACTTCATAGCCAGCCGACGATAACGCCGCCAGCGCGGGTTTTTCAAGCGCTTAAGCTGGAGCGATCGCCTGCCGAATGCGCGGCGCGGGTGCAGGCGGCGCCCAGCGCGGAGGCAGGTTTCGCAAAGCGGGGCGCAGGCGGCGGCGCGGGCTTCGTCCCAGCGCCGACGCGGCCGGAGACTGGAGGCCGTTTCAAGTCTTCGGTTCGTCCCGCGCCATGCATCACCACCTCGCCTCCACCCCGGAAACCGTCCGTTTCGGCATCTTCGACGCGGCCTTCGATCCCGTCCTGACCATCCAGTCGGGCGACAGCGTGACGTTCGAGTGCGTGTCGGGCGGTCCGGAGGTGATGCCCAGCGCGGAGTCGTGGCTGACCATCCCGCCGGCCCTGCAGGCGATCCACGACGCCAGGCTCGACCGGATCGGGCCGCACATCCTCACCGGGCCGGTGGCCATCGCCGGGGCCGAGCCGGGCGACACGCTGGAAGTGCGGATCGAGGCCGTGGAGCCCAACAACGACTGGGGCTATTGCGCGGTGCGGCCGCTGGCCGGCACCATCCCCGAGGATTTCCCCGATCGCTATGTCAGCCACATCGCCGTCGACAAGGCGCGCGGGGTCTGCAAGCCGGAATGGGGGCCGGAGCTGCCGCTGCGCCCGTTCTTCGGCACCATGGGCGTGGCCCCGCCGGCCAGGTACGGGCGCCTGTCCAGCCGCGAGCCGCGCGAGCACGGCGGCAACATGGACAACAAGGAACTGGGCGCGGGCGCGACCCTCTTCCTGCCGGTCTGGGTTCCGGGGGCGAACTTCTCGGCCGGCGACGGCCACGGCCGCCAGGGCGACGGCGAGGTCTGCGTCAACGCCCTGGAGATGGGCCTGACCGGAACCTTCACCTTCATTCTGCACAAGGCCGCCGACACGGCTCCCCTTGGGGGCGTGGCGACCTGGCCGCGCGCCGAGACGCCGACCCACTACATCATCATGGGCTTCAACGAGGACCTGGACCTGGCCATGAAGCAGGCCCTGCGCGGCATGATCGACTTCATCTGCGCCCGCTCGGCCCTGACGCGGGTGCAGGCCTACCAGTTCTGCTCGCTGGCCGTGGACTTCCGCGTCACCCAGACGGTCAACGGCGAGAAGGGCGTCCACGGCCTGCTGGAGAAGGGCGTGCTGTTCTAGGGCGGCGGCCAAACCCGCCTTGACGGGGGCGCTCGGTGGGAGGGGACGGTGTGGATCCGAGCTGGCGCGGCGGCCCTACTTGGTCTGCGCCTTGCCGATCTTGCCCTTCTCGATGATCCAGACGTCCTTGCCGCCGCTGGTGCCCACGGCCAGGGGCATCTTGTAGAGGGTGCTGAGGAACACGTGGGTCTCGACCGGCGTGGGCGAGACGATGTGGCTGGCGAAGGCCAGGGCCGGCTTGCCGTCGGCGGCCTTGGGCTTTTCGATCAGCAGGCATGAGGCCGACAGGGCGTCGACCCGCTTTATCGTCTTGCCGTCGGCGGCGACGAAGATCCGGTAGTGGCCGCCGACCGGAATGGCGCCCGCCGCCGGCGCGGGGGCCAGCAGCCAGACGATCCAGCCGTCGCCGTCCGGGTTCTTGACCATGGCGGTGTTGTAGCCGGCGCGGCAGGTGCTGGCGCCGGTGGTGGCGGCCGCCTGGCGGGCCGAGAAGGCCAGGCGCTCCTCGTCGGTCAGCTTGCGGTCGGCCGGCTCGGTGACCGGGCCCGCGCCCTTGCCGTCGACCACGACGTCATAGCCGACCTCCAGGCCCGCGCCCTTGTCGCGGATGAAGCGGACCTTGGCGGTCTTGCCGTCGTCCTGCACCAGCCAGCCCCTCAGGCCGGCGTTCTGCAGGTCGGGAACCTTGGCGGTCAGGGCGTCGCTGGCCAGCCAGGCGGCGATGTCCTGGCGATAGATGGCGTTCCCGAAGGCCTCGATCTGCGGCAGGTCGTAGGCCTTGATGGGGGCGACGGGCTTGGCCGGCGCCTTGCTGGTGGCGGCGGCGGTCCCGGCCGAGGGCTGGGCGTGCGCGACGCCGGAAAGCAGAAGGGCCAGGCTGAAGGCCAGGGCCGGACGGAACGACGCCACGCAGATACTCCCCCAAACAGGAAACTCGACCGAAGGTAGCGTATGGGCTGCGCACGTCCATGGCGAAGGTGGCTGGCCGTGGAGCTTTTCGTCGCGCAACATCGGGCATGGTCGCTCGAGCGGGGGCTCCGGCGCCGATTTCATCGATGCGGAGGGGGAGGGCGTCGTGGGGGATAGATGTGCGGCTCGGGGCGCGTGGAGCGCGCTGGGGCTCGGCGCGGTGGCGCTCGCGGCCGGCGGCTTGGCCCAGGCGGTCGAGCCGGAGACCATCTATTCCTTCCGTACGATCCTCGCGCCCCGGGATGCGCCCGCCGTGGGCGAGACGCGCGTGGTCGCGCAAGGCTGGGTCAGCGGCGGCCTGTTCACCGAACGCTCGGGGCGGCTTGATCGCGCGGTGTCGAGCGAGGAGGGCGGTTTCACCCTGCCCGAGGGGCAGTTTCTCGCGCTGGCGCGCTCCCGGATGCTGATCGGCTGCACGATCGATCGCGTGAAGATCAGGGCGGGCCGCCCTCACGTCTGCCTGGCGGACGTCGACGGCGACGGGCGGTTCGAGTCGTGGTTTCCGTTCTTCGACGAGATCGTGCTCTTCGCCAACACGCGCAAGGCGCCTTTGGCGAAGATGAAGCCCGTGGCTCCGGCCGGGCTGCGGCCGGTCGACGAAGCCGGGCTCGAAGAGGTCATCCCCGAGGTCGGCTTCGAAATCACGCCGCTCAAGGGACGGCTGGAGTTCTGCCGCACGGTCAAGGGCCAGAGCGACGGCTACTGCACTCACGCGGGGCCGGCGCTCGACAACTCCGGCCAGGAGGCGACGATCCGAGCCTTTGGCGCGGCGTTTTCCTATCGCCGGCTGGGCGACCGCTATGAGGTGAAGACGATCGCGCCCCTGCGGATCCAGCCCTATGGCGCGGGATCCTGAGGGAGGCTCAGCCCTCCAGCGCCTCGTAAAGCCCCCGGGCCTCGGTCGCGGGGCCCCGGCGCTCGCCGCAGTCGAGGATGCGCACGTTCACCAGCCGGCCGCCGATGGCGAAGACCAGAACGTCGCCGGCCTTGAGCGATCGCGAGGGCTTGTCGATGCGGCTGTCGGGCGCGCCGGCGCGGGTCAGGCGGATGCGGCCCTCGTCGACGAAGCGGGCGGCCATGGAGCGGGTCTTGAAGAAGCGGGCGCGCCACAGCCAGACGTCGGCGCGGCAGTGGTCGTCGTTGTGATGAGCCTCGTCGCTCATGAGGCGGCCTTTTCGGGCGCGGCGGCGGCCGGCTTGCGGCGGCGGGGCTTCTTGCGGCGCGCGGGCGCAGGCGGCGGCTCGGTCAGCTTGGCCAGGGCCGCGAACGGCGAGTCGGGGCGCGCCTTGACCGGCTTGGGCTCCAGCCGCTGGGCGCCGCGGCGCTTCCAGATGATCGGCGCGTCGGGCTTGGCCCGCACGGCCGGGGTGTAGTCGAGCGAGCGCAGCACCGACGAGGCCTCGGCCGGGGTCCAGCCCAGGGCCTCCAGCGCCGCGGGGGTCAGCACCACGCCGCCGGGACGCTGCTCGGCGCGCAGCAGGGCGTCGAGCTTCTCCAGGGTTTCGACCTGGACGAGGTGCTTGCCGGCGACGCGCAGGCCGCTGGCGGCCAGGGCGCGGGGCGAGGGAAGCGGCGAGGGCGGGGATACGAGCCCCACCAGCGGGCCGCGCCAGCCGCCGGGATCCAGCGCCCGGGCGCAGGCGATGGCCTCGGACTTCAGCACGCCCGGGCAATAGAGCGAGAAGGCGCCGATGCGTACGCCCAGACTCTTCAGCGCCCGGCGCTCGGCCTGGCTCAGCGCCTTCAGTTCAGGGTCGAGCGGGCGCTTGTCGAGCACGCCGCCGGCTTCGAGCAGGCGGTGGGCGACGCCGCGCGGCAGGCCCTTCAGCTCGCTGCCGGCCAGGGCCTGCTGCAGCTTGCGAAGCGGCGCCAGATGCCGGTCGACCTCGGCGGCCAGGAAGGCGTCGAGGCGGCGCTCGGCCCGCTCGCGCGCCGGGGCGGGGCCAAGCTCGCCCAGCAGGCGGGCGTGGGGCGACATCAGGTCGCCGCCCGAGCGCACGGCCCCGGCCGCCTCGCCGCGCCACAGGATCGCGCCGTCGGGCGTCAGGGCGAAGGCCTCGTCCGGCTCGGCGGCCAGCAGGCCCAGGCGCCGGGCGATCTCGGGGCCGACCGCGCGCTGGGCGGCGTTGCGCAGGGCGCGCTCCTCCAGCGGGGTGGCGGCCTTCTCGGGGGTGAAGGTGACGCCGGTCAGCCGGCCGACGACCTGGCCCTCGACGCTGACCTCGCCGTCGGCAGCGACCCCCGCCAGCAGCACCTCGCGCTCGCCCAGCTGCTTCATCAGCACGCTGGTGCGGCGATCGATGAACCGGGCCATCAGCTTTTCGTGCAGGGTGTCGCTGATCTTGTCTTCCAGCTCGCGGGTGCGGCCCTGCCAGTGGACGGGGTTGGCCAGCCAGTCGGGGCGGTTGGCGATGTAGGACAGGGTGCGCACGCCCGACAGGCGCGCGGCCAGGCTGTCGATCTCGCCGTCGGTGCGGTCCAGCGCCTTGAACTGGCCGTTGATCCAGTCTTCCGGCAGGCGCTTGCGGCCCGTGGTCAGGTCGTCGAACAGGGTGCGGACCATCCGCTGGTGGTCGTCGTCGGTGGTCTTGCGGAAATCGGGCGTCTGGCAGACGTCCCACAGCTTCAGGAGGGCCGAGCGGTCGGTCTTGCAGCGGGCGACGACGTCTTCATGCGTGGCCAGCTTGCGCAGGGTGCGCTCGTCCAGCGCCTCCTGCGAAAGGGTGAGGCCCGTGCGGTTGGGCGGTTCGGACAGCGAGCGCAGCAGGCCCTGCAGCGAGCCGAAGTCGAGGCGTGCGCTGCGCCATTCGGCGGCCAGCACCGGCTGGAAGCTGTGCTCCTCGACGGCCTGGACCAGGTCCTCGTCCATCTCCTCGCAGTCGCCCGTCACCCCGAAGGTCCCGTCGCGGGTGTAGCGGCCGGCGCGGCCGGCGATCTGGCCCACTTCCTGCGGGTGCAGCCAGCGGGTGCGGCGGCCGTCGAACTTGCGAAGGCCCGCGAAGGCCACGTGGTCGACGTCCATGTTCAGGCCCATGCCGATGGCGTCGGTGGCCACCAGGAAATCGACCTCGCCGCTCTGGTAGAGGGCGACCTGGGCGTTGCGGGTGCGCGGGCTGAGCGAGCCCATGACCACGGCCGCGCCGCCCCGCTGGCGGCGGATCAGCTCGGCGATGGCGTAGACGGCGTCGGTCGAGAAGGCCACGACCGCCGTGCGCCGGGGCAGGCGGGTCAGCTTCTTGGAGCCGGCGTAGGACAGGTTGGAGAACCGCTCGCGGCCGACGATCTCGGCGTCGGGCAGCAGCCGGCGGACCAGCGGGGCCATGGTCGCAGCGCCCAGCAGCATGGTCTCGAACCGGCCGCGGGCGTGCAGCAGGCGGTGGGTGAAGATGTGGCCGCGCTCGGGATCGGCGCACAGCTGGATCTCGTCGATGGCCACGAAGTCGACCTCGCGGCCCAGCGGCATGGCCTCGACAGTGCAGACGAAATAGGCCGCGCGCGGCGGGGTGATCTTCTCCTCGCCGGTGATCAGGGCGACGGCCGCCTTGCCGCGCAGCTTGACGATGCGGTCGTAGATCTCGCGCGCCAGGAGGCGCAGCGGCAGGCCGATCATGCCCGAGCCGTGGCCCAGCATGCGTTCGACGGCCAGATGGGTCTTGCCGGTGTTGGTGGGCCCCAGGACCGCGGTGAGCCGCGACGGGGCGAGGCCGGTGGAACGGTCGCTCATGACCCTCCGAAAGTGGGGCGGGAATCGTGGCGAGGCAAGCGGGGCTTGGCCTTGGATGCGACGATCCGCCGCCCGGGCCGTAAACCATGCCGTACGGAATGACCGGCTATGAGGGCGAGGAGTTCCTCCCGCTCGCGCTTATCCCGGCCAAGGACCCATGTTCGCCACGCTTCGGTGTTTGGATCAGCACGACCCGACGCTGGTGATCTGGGCGCTGCTCGTCTGCCTGGCGTCGATGGCCGTGGGCGTGCACGCCTATCACCGCGGCGCGACGGCGGCGGGGCCGGCCCGCATGGCCTGGATCCTGCTGACCGGACTGGTGCTGGGCAGCGGCGTCTGGGCCACCCACTTCATCGCCATGCTGGGCTTCCAGCCCGGATTGCGGCTCAGCTTCGACGAGCCGATGACCGCCCTGTCCTTCCTGGTGGCCCTGGCGGGCCTCGCGGGCGGGGCGGGCCTGGCCATGACCGCGACCGGACGGGCGCGGCGGCTGGCCGGCGGGGCGCTCTGTGGCGGAAGCATAGCGGCCATGCACTTCGTCGGCGTCTCGGCCATGCGGCTGCCGGCCCTGATGATCTGGCGGGCCGACCTGCTGGTCGCCGCGATCCTGATCGCGGCCAGCCTTTCCGCCCTGGCCTTCGTCGACCTGCGGCGCGAGAGCGGCCTTCGCGGGCGGACGGCGTCGATCCTGCTGCTGGCGGCCGCCGTCTGCGGCCTGCACTTCGTGGGCATGGGCGCGGTCACCCTGCTGCCGGTCGGCGACGTCGAGGCGGCGGGCCGGTTCACGCGCGGCGAGCTGGCGCGGTCGGTGATCGCCATGGTCTCGATGATCGTGCTGGCCGGCTGCGGCATGCTGCTGACCCACCGGCTGGCCCACCGCTCGGCCTTCGCCACCCTGCGTTCGGCGCTGAACCGGGCCCCGATCGGCCTGGGCTATTTCGATCGCAACAACCTGCTGCAGGTGTGGAACGCGACCCTGGCCGATTTCGCCCGACCCTACGGCCTGACCCTGGCGCAGGGCATGAGCCTTTCCGAGATCGCCGAGCGCACGGCGATGGACGCCAAGGCCCGGCAGGCGGCCAAGGCGGTGCTCGACGCGGTCGACGAGCAGGTGGGCGAATGGGTGTCGCCCGACACCTTCAGCTCGCCCGACGGCCGCTTCCAGTCGCTGAAGCTGACGCCGGCCGAGGACGGCGGCTTCCTGCTGATCATCACCGACATCACCGAGCACGTGACGGTGACCGAGCGCGAGATCGAGGCCCGGCGCCTGGCCGAAGGCGCCAGCCGCGCCAAGAGCGAGTTCCTGGCCAATATGAGCCACGAGATCCGCACCCCGCTGAACGGCATCCTGGGCATGACCCAGGTCATGTCGCGCGAGGCCCTGGACGCGGATCAGCGCGAACGGCTGGAGATCATCGGCGCCTCGGGCGCGGCCCTGCTGGAGATTCTCAACGACGTGCTCGACCTGTCCAAGATCGAGGCGGGCCGGATGGAGCTGAACGAGGCGGCGTTCGACCTGGAGGAGACGGTGAGGCTGGCTCTGGCGCCCTACGCGCCGCTGGCCGCCGAAAAGGATCTCTCGCTGACCCTGGCGGTCGACGAGGCGGCGGCGGGCGCGTGGCTGGGCGATGCGCCCCGGCTTCGCCAGATCCTCGGCAACCTGGTAGTCAATGCGGTGAAGTTCACCGACCAGGGCGGCGTCGCGGTCTCGGTCGAGCGGCGCGAGGCGGGGCTGCGCTTCATCGTGGCCGACACCGGCGAGGGGGTGTCGGAGGCCGATCGCGAGCGGATCTTCAAGGCCTTCACCCAGGCCGACGCCTCGGCCACCCGGCGCCATGGCGGCACCGGCCTTGGCCTGACCATCTCGCGCAGCCTGGCCGAGCGGATGGGCGGCGGGCTGTGGCTGGAGAGCCGGCAGGGCGAGGGGGCGACCTTCGGCGTCGACCTGCCGCTGGTCCCGTTGGCCGAGGAACTGGCGGCGGAGGCGGCGACGCCTGTCGCCCAGGCGATCGCGCAAGGCGCGCTTCGCATCCTGGCGGCCGAGGACAATCCGGTGAACCAGACCGTGCTGCAGGCCCTGCTGGCGCCGTTCGAAGTCGAGCTGACCCTGGTCGCCGACGGCCGCCAGGCGGTGGCCGCCTACGAGGCCGATCCGGCCATCGACCTGATCCTGATGGACATCCAGATGCCGGAGCTGAACGGCCTGGCCGCCGCCGAAGCGATCCGCGCGTTCGAGGCCGCGCACGGCCTGGCGGCCGCTCCGATCATCGCGGTGACCGCCAACGCCATGCCCCACCAGGTCGAGACCTATTTCGCCGCCGGCATGACCGGCTTCGTCGCCAAGCCGCTGAACCTGGCCGACCTGCTGGCGGCGATCGAGCTGGCGACCAGCCCGAAGGCGGACGCGGCCTAACAAATACGCCCTCGCTAAGAGATAGGGATCTTCCCCCCTACCGCTCGAACGCCACCTTGCCGTCGACCACGGTCAGGATCGGCTGGGCTTTGAGGATTTCGGCCTCGGGCACGGTCATCAGGTCGCGGTCGAAGGCGGTGAGGTCGGCGGCCTTGCCGGGCTCCAGCGTGCCGCGGTCCTTGTCGGCGAAGGCGGCGTAGGCCGGCGCCCAGGTCAGCATGCGCAGGGCCTGCTGGCGGGTGACGGCCTCTTCGGGATGCCAGTCGGCGTTGGAGAAGCCGGTCAGGCTCTTGCGGGCGACGGCGGCGTAGAACTCGATGCGCGGATCGCCGACCTCGACGGGCGCGTCCGAACCGGCGGCCACGACCGCGCCGCTCTTCAGCATGTCGGCCCAGGCGTAGGCGCCTTTCAGCCGGTCCTTGCCCAGGCGCGCGGGCGCGAAATAGAGATCGCCGATGGCGTGGCTGGGCTGCATCGAGGCCACCACGCCCATCTTCGAAAAGCGCGGCAGGTCGGCGGCGTCGACGACCTGGGCGTGCTCGATGCGCCAGCGACGGCCGGTGTCCGCACCAAGCGTCTCGCTAAACCAGTCCAGCACCATGCGGTTGCCGCGATCGCCGATGGCGTGCATGGCGACCTGGGCGTTCACGGACCGCGCCTTCTTCATCAGGGCCAAGCCCTGGCCGTGCTCGGTGAGCACCAGGCCCAGGCCCTCGGCGTCGCTGTAGGGCGACAGCAGCGCCGCCCCGCGCGAGCCCAGGGCGCCGTCCATGTAGAGCTTGATCCCGCGCAGGCGGATCAGGCCGGTCGGGTCGGCGCTGGGGCCGGTCTTGAGCACCTCCTCGGCGCTGGACGGATCCATGTAGTTGTCGACGCGCAGGGAGAAGCGCCCCTCGGCGGCGAGGCCGCGCAGCAGGTCCAGATCGGCGGCCTCGACGCTCATGTTGCCAAGGCCTGTCCAGCCGCGGCCGGCGTAGAGCTTTCCGGCCGTCTCCAGCGCCTGGCGCTTGAGGGCCGGCGAGGGCGGCGGGATCACGGTCTCGACCAGGGCCTGGGCGTGGTCGACCAGCATGCCGGTCGGCTCGCCCTTGTCGTCCTTGAGGATCTGGCCGCCGACCGGGGCCTGGGTGTCGCGGGTCAGGCCGGCCTTGGCCAGGGCGGCGCTGGAGGCGACCACGGCGTGGCCGTCGGCGCGGCCCAGCACGATGATCCGGCCCGGGGCCGCGCGGTCGAGGTCGGCGCGGGTGGGAAAGCGCTTCTCGGGCCAGTGGGTCTCGATCCAGCCGCGCCCGGCGATCGGCGCGTCGCCGGGATGGGCCGCGGCGTAGTCGCGCACGGCGGCGACCAGGGCCTCGACGGAGTCGGTCTTGTCGAGATTGAGGGTCAGCTCGCGCAGGCCGATGCCGGTCAGGTGGGCGTGGGCGTCGACGAAGCCGGGATAGGCCGCGCCGCCCTTGAGGTCGATGTCGCGGACGTCCCTGGCGGCCTTGGCGCGAGCCGCGGCCAGCGGGCCGACGAAGGCGATGGCCTTGTCGCGGATCAGCACCGCCTCGGCGGCGGGCGCGCCGGCGACGCCGGTGTGGATCGGCCCGCCGTGGACCAGGATGTCGCCGGCCAGGGCCGGACCGGCGGCGAGGACGAGCGCGAGGGCGGCGGCGGACGGAAAGAGGCGACGCAAGGGCGGTCTCCGAAGCAAGGTCGTGGAAAGGTAGAAGCCCGCGCTCGCCTCCTGCAACAGCGGTGTTAATCTGTTGAGCGATGGGACAGGGCTTCATGCTTTTCGAGACGGCGATCGGTCGCTGCGGCCTGGCGTGGGGCGCGGCCGGACTGATCGGCGTGCAGTTGCCCGAGAGCGCGCCCGGGGCGGCCTGGGCGCGGCTGCGCAAGCGCTATCCCGACGCCGTCGAGACCGCGCCGCCGTCGGAGGTGGACGAGGCGGCCGACCGCATCATCGACCTCTTGGCCGGCGGGCGCGACGACCTGTCGGACGTGGCGCTGGACCTGACCGTGGTCCAGCCCTTCAACCGCCGGGTCTACGAGATCGCCCGGGCCATCCGTCCCGGCGAGACCTCGACCTACGGCCAGGTGGCCAAGGCGATGGGCGAGCCCGGCGCCATGCGGGCGGTGGGCAAGGCGCTGGGCGAAAATCCCTGGCCGATCGTGGTGCCCTGCCACCGGGTTCTGGGCGCCGACGGCAAGATGGGCGGCTTCAGCGCCGACGGCGGCGCGTCGACCAAGGCCCGGCTGCTGACCATCGAGCGGGCCCGGGTCAGCGACGTTCCCACGCTGTTCGACATGGATTTCTCGGTGGCGCCGCCCAAGGGGCGCTGATCCCGCGAACGAAAAAGGGCGGCCCTTGCGGGCCGCCCTTCGCTTTCGCCGCCGGGGGCTAGAGGCCGCCGGGCTTGCACTCGTTCTGGAAGAACTTTTCGATCTCGACCAGCTGGGTCTCCATCATGTCGGGGGTCATGGTCGCGTAGCCGTGGCCCATGTCCTTGATCTCGAGCCACTTGTACGGCTTGCCGGCCGCCTTGAGGCCGTTGATGAAGCGCAGCGAGTCCTTGATGTCGACGATCGTGTCGCGGTCGCCGTGATAGAGGAAGATCGGGATCTTGGCCTCGCCGGCGGCCTGGATGGCGTCGAGGCCGCCCACGAACGGACGCTGGAACTCACGCAGCAGGCGGCTTTCGGCCGTGGCCTTCTTCATGTCGGCCAGGCTGCCGCCGGCGCCCGACACCGCGCACTGATAAAGGCCGTTCGGACGGATGGTGGCGGCCAGCGCCGCGTAGCCGCCGTAGGAATAGCCGAACATGGCGATGCGCTTGGGATCGGCGATCTTCTCGTCGATCAGCCACTTGGCGCCGTCGTCCTTGTCGTCCTGCATCTTCTGGCCCCACTCGCTGTCGCCGGCGGTCCAGAGCTTGCGGCCCCAGCCCATCGAGCCGCGGAACTGGGGTTGCAGCACGGCGTAGCCGCGCGAGGCGAAGTACTGGGTCCAGCCGGAGACGTCCCACTCCATGTGGTCGCGGGCCCAGGGGCCGCCGTGGGGCAGGATGATGGTCGGGAACGGACCGGTCCCGAAGCTGGCCGGCGGGGTGGTCAGGATGCCGGGGATGCGCAGGCCGTCACGCGCGGCGTACTGCACCAGGCGCGTGTCGCCCAGCGAGGCGACGTCGATCGAGGCGCGGCTCTTGCCGAACAGCGACGACTTGCCGTCCTTGATCAGATAGAACTCCGGCGGCTGCTTGGGGCCCGACTTGACGGCGATGACCACCTTCATGTCGTCCGACCAGGCCTGGATGTCGGTGGCCGCGCCGTCGACGACCGAGACGTTGGCCTGGTCGCCCGAAGCCGGGTCGATCCACGGCACGCGGGTGGTCTTGGAGCCGGTCAGGCCGCGGATCGCCTTGTTCAGGCTGTCCAGCTGGGCCCCGCGGGCCGAGCCCTTTTCCCAGTACTCGTTGGTGCGCTCGGCGTCGTAGCTGTAGCCGACGATGTCGAGATAGTCGTCCTTGGCCATCGACTGGATGACGCCGGTCGACTCGAACATCTTGTGCTGGAACAGCGGCTCCAGAATCTTCTTCTGGGCGATGTCGTAGGTGTAGATCCCGACCTTGTCCTGGCCCTGCGAGGCCGAGATGTAGACGATGTTGGGATCCTTGGAGTAGCCCACGACCTCGACCGGATCGCGGTCCTTGCCGAAGTACTTGAAGTGAGGCTCGAACTCGCCGGTCTTGGGGTTCTTCAGCTCGATCAGGAAGTAGATCTGGCCGTTCTCGAAATCGACCGAGCGGCGCAGGCGCACCTCGCCGTTGGAGTCGAAGGTGTAGCCGTACTTTTCCGAGCCGCGGTACACGCGTTCCTGGGCGCCCGTGTAGACGTCCATCTTGAAGTAGTCGCCCTCGACGTTGACGAGGATGTTGCGCGGGTCGAGCGGCAGGCGGCTGACGATGCTGGCGCGAACGGACGGATCGTCCTTGCCCGCCAGGTCGAGCATCTTCTTGGCGCCGCGGGTCGGCTCGAAGTCGGTGATGCGGCTGCGGCGGATGTGGGTCTTGTACGAGCCGAAGGTCCACGGCTTCTGCATGGTGATCAGGATGCGGTCGTTCTTGATGAACGAGGCGCCCATCAGGGTGGAGCCTTCCTCGGCGCCCATCATCACCGGCTGCTTGTCCATGGCGCCGGTGTCCCACACGGCGACGAAGCTGGCCTTGCCGTCCTCGGACACGATGGCGACGATGTGCTTGCCGTCCGGCGACACGCTGACGTTGGAATAGGTCGGGCGCTGGGTCAGGACTCGCGCGCTCGGCGGCTTGGCCGCGGCATGGGCGAGCGCCGGCCCCGACAGCGCCATCAAGCTGACGGCGGCCGCCAGGCAAAGCTTGCGAAATTGTGGCGTCACTTGGTCCTCATGCTCATTACTCGTTGCCGCAGGGGCGATCGCGATGTGCGCGGGCGCGGCACGAATCCGCTCGCGCCGTGCTCGCTTTCGCTATTACCGGGCAACTTGCTTCCCCCTGCGCCCCGAGGGGAGACTAGGGTTCCTCGAACGCCATTCGCAAACTTTTTGAGCGCGCGGACACGTCGGGGGCAAAACTGTGTCCAAATTGTAACTGCTTGGCCCCGATTGCCGTAGGTTACGCAATGCGGGTTGTGCCGTCGCAAACTCGTCTTTTAGGTTTCCGGCTGCGCGGCATGGCTGCGCCCTAGCGCGCCGCAATCGGGGACGGCGATTCCGCTATGAGACGCCCCGGGGGAAATTCTTGATGCTTAATCGTAACGTTCTGTTGGGGACGACAGTCCTCATCGGTCTGGCCAGCGCTTCCGTGGCGTTCGCCCAGACCTCTCCTGCCAAGCCGAACCAGCCGGCGACCCAGACCGCCAGCAAGGAAGACGGCAGCGAAGTCGAAGAGCTGATCGTCACCGGCTCGCGCATCCGTCGCAACGAGTACACCTCGGCTTCGCCGATCCAGGTCATCACCTCGGAGCAAGCGACCCTCGAAGGCCTGATCGATACTGCGGAAGTTCTGCAACAGTCGTCGGTCGCCTCGGGTTCGTTCCAGGTGAACAGCCAACTGATCGGCACGCTGGCCTACGGCCAGGAGCAGGTCACCTCGGGCGCCAACTACATCTCGCTGCGCGGCCTGGGGGCTAACCGCACGCTGGTGTTGCTGAACGGCCGTCGCGTCGGCCCGGCCGGCGTCTCGGGCGCCATCGGCCCCGTCGACCTCGCCGTGATCCCGCAGTCGATCATCGCCCGTCAGGAAATCCTGAAGGACGGCGCTTCGTCGGTCTACGGCTCGGACGCCGTCGCCGGCGTGGTCAACATCATCACCAAGGACAACGTCGATGGCGGCGCCATCACGGTCTACGGCAACCAGCCCTTCGAGAGCGGCGGCGAGCGCTTCCAGGTCAACGGCAACTGGGGCAAGACCTTCGACCGCGGCTACATCGGCATCTCGGGCGACTACTACAAGCGCAACCCGCTGACCCGCGGCGACCGCGACAACCTGGGCTGCACGCAGAACGTCTACTTCGACCCGACCAACGGCGACCGCCTCGACCAGCGCCTGCACGACGGTTCGTACCTCTGCAGCAACATCACCAACAACGCGATCCAGGTCGTCGACAACGTCAACAACCGCGTTCTGGTCTACGCCCAGCCGGGTCGTGACTACGGCACCGCCCAGTACGGCAACGACTCGCCGTACGCCGGCATGGCCCGCGTGAACCGCGCCGGCTATCCGACCACCTACCGCAACGCCGACACCTATCTCGACACCCCGCTCTACGCTCAGGAGCAGGTCATCAACCCGATGACCCGTTACGGCGTGTTCCTGACCGGCGGCTTCGACCTGACCTCGAAGACCGAAGTCTACGGCGAGTTTATGTACTCGCGTCGTGAGACCGAGACGAACCAGATCTCGAACGTCGGCCCGGCCACGGTCACCAGCACCAACAACGGCATCCTGGGCTCGACCACGGGCGGCCTGCTGGCCTCGAACCCGAACAACGTGGCTCCGAACGGCACGCCCTTCGGCTACACCACCAGCGTGTTCATCGCCCGCACCCTGTTCGCCAACCAGAACGTCGACTACCTGCGCGGCGTGATCGGCATCAAGGGCGAACTGCCCGAACTGCCGGTGCTCGGCGGCTGGCACTGGGACGCCTACGTCCAACGCGCCAAGTCGGACGGCGAGTACAACAACGAGTTCATCTACACCGACCGCCTGACGGCCGTGTCGGGCGCCAGCGCCTGCACCAACAACCCGGCCTTCATCGGCAACAAGTCGGGCTTCAGCTGCGCCAACCTGAACGGCGGCGCCGGCATCCCCTGGACCTCGCAGCGCGTCGTCTCGGGCCAGTTCAACGACCAGGAGCGCGCGTTCCTGTTCGGCTGGAACCGCGGCACCACCGAGTACACCCAGACGACGGCGGAAGTCTCGATCACGGGCGACCTGTTCACCCTGCCGGCCGGCCCGCTGGGCGCGGCCTTCGGCGTGTCGTGGCGCAAGGACGAGATCAACGACAACCCGGGCGAAAACGCCCTGGCTCGTAACATGTACAACTACACCACGGCCGGCATCACCAAGGGCTCGGACACCGTCCGCGAAGCCTACGGCGAACTGGACATCCCGGTGTTCAAGTCGCTGCCGCTGGTCCAGAGCCTGAACGTCAACCTGTCGGGCCGCATCTCGGACTACGAGTCGTACGGTCAGAGCGAGACCTACAAGGTCGGCGTGAACTGGCAGATCGTGCCGGCCCTGCGCCTGCGCGGCAGCTACGGCACCTCGTTCCGCGCCCCGGCGCTGTTCGAACAGTTCATCGGCGCTCGCACGGCCTTCCAAAGCCAGGCGATCGACCCCTGCGTGAACTACCAGAACAACGAAAACCCGGTCATCCGCGCCAACTGCGCCGGCACCAACCACCCGGGTCTGCCGGCTGGCACCAGCATCCCGGAAAACTACACCGGCACCGGCGTTCCGTCGGCCCTGGTGCTGACCGGCGGTGGTCGTGACGTTCTGAAGCCGGAAACCTCCGACGCTTCGATGGTCGGCGTGATCTGGACGCCGTCGTTCATCGATCTGAGCGTCGCGGTCGACTACTTCGAGTACGACGTGAAGGACGAAATCCGCACCTTCGGCGCGGCCAACATCCTGTACCAGTGCTACAGCCGCACGGACTTCCCGAACAACCCGTACTGCTCGCTGTTCACCCGCACCAACACGCCGTCGACCACCAACTACGGCATCACGCAGGTCGACAACTCCTACGTGAACGTGGCGGCGCAGAAGAACCGCGGCATCGACATGAACGTGCGCTACCAGCACGAGTTCGGCGAGACCCGGATGATCATCGACGGCCAGTTCACCTGGCAGCTCGAGGACACCACCGAGCTCCTGGGCGCGGCTGACGCCGAAGACTACAACGGTTCGACCACCGAGCCGGACTTCACGGGCGGCGTCAATGTCCGCTTCGAGCGCGGCGACTGGACCCTGGCCTGGGGCGTCGACATGTACGGCAAGGCTTCGGACACCGAAGTGCTGGGCACCGACCTGGCCTCGACCAACGCCACGTACAACGTGACCTGCACGTTCACCCCGACCCCGCCTCCGGGTGGCACCTCGACGCCGCAAGTGGGAGCCTGCTCGTCGTTCCGCAACACTTCGGGCGCCCTGGCGACCCCGGGTTCGCTGGTGGTGAACAACCAGCCGATCTACCGTAAGTTGTATAACGAGTTCACGGCCTACCACAACATCTCGATCACCCGCCGCAAGGACGATTGGACCTTCCGCGCTGGTATCCAGAACCTGTTCGGCGAGGAAGCGCCGCTTGCCGGCAGCGGTCTGTACCGCAAGGGCACCGCGGCTCTGAACCTCTACGATCTGCTGGGCCGTCGCGGCTGGATTTCGGTCACCAAGACCTTCTAATCCCGACGCGAGCTTGCTCGATCGAGGGCGGCGGAGTTTCTCCGCCGCCCTTTTTCGTGCGCGCCGGGCCGGCGAACGGGCATGAAAAAACGGGCGCGCCGCAAGGCCGCCCGTTCTTCGTTTCTCAGAGGATCCTAAGGCCTCAGGCGACCTGGGCGGCGAGGCCTTCGAGCACGCGACGCAGGTCGGCTTCGCGGAACGGCTTCTGCAGCACCGGCGAGCCCTTGTGCGGTTCGGTCAGGCCCGCCTCGCCATAGCCGCTGGCGAAGGCGAAGGGCACGCCGCGCGCCTTCAGGGCGTCGGCGACGGGGAAGATCGGGCGGCCGCCCAGGTTGACGTCGAGCAGGGCCGCGTCGATCTCGGCCGAGCCGGCCAGGCGCAGGGCCTCCTCGATCTCGGCGGCGGGACCCACGACCTCGCAGCCGAGATCGCCGAGCATGTCCTCGACCAGCATCGAGACGAGGGCCTCGTCTTCGACCACCAGTACCTTCAGGGCGGCGAGGGTCTTCATCTGTTTCACGGCTCCAGGGCGGCGAGGGGCAGCGTCATGGCGCAGACCAAGCCTGATTGATCATAGGCGAGACGGACCACGCCGGACAACTCGCCGGCGAGGCCCTTTTCGAGAAGGCGGGCGCCGAAGCCGCGACGGCTCGGCGGGGTGACGGTCGGGCCGTCGCGCTCGGTCCAGCGCAGGACGAGGCGGCCAGGGGCTTCCGGCGGCTCGATCGACCAGGCCACGGTGACCCGGCCCTCCGGGTTCGACAAGGCGCCGTACTTGGCCGCGTTGGTGGCCAGTTCGTGCACGGCCATGCCGATGGCCACGGTGGCCTTGGGGTTCAGCCGCAGGTCGCGGGCGTAGTCGAAATCCAGGCGCTCGCGGCCCGCGAAGGCCTCCAGCTCGGCGTCGACGATCTCGCGCAGGCTGGCGCTTTCCCAGTTCTGCTCGGTCAGCAGGTTGTGGGTCTGCGACAGGGCGATCAGCCGGGCCTCGAAGGCCTCGCGGAAGGCGGGGAGGTCTTCGGCGGCGCGCAGGGTCTGGGCGGCCATCGACTGGACGGTGACCAGGGTGTTCTTGACGCGGTGGTTCAGCTCGTTGAGCAGCAGGCGCTGGCGCTCCTCGGCGCGCTTGCGTTCGGTGACGTCCAGCGACACCCCGGCCATGCGCCGCACGCTTCCGCCGATCACCGGCGTCTCGTCGCGCACGGCGGCGCGGCCGCGGGCGTGCACCCAGCGCGTCTCGCCGCTGGGGATCACCACGCGGTACTCGATGTCGTAGTCGCCGCCGGTGCGGATGGCCTCGTCCATCGCCGCCAGCATCCGCTCGCGGTCGCTGGCGTGGATGGTGGCCACCAGGTCGTCGAAGCCGAAGGTCTGGTCGGGCTTGCGTCCATAGTTCGACTTGCAGATGTCGGAGGCCTCGTAGGCGCGGGTCTCGACGTCCAGCTCCCAGGATCCCAGCCGCCCCGAGTCGAGGGCGAACTTCAGGCGCTCCTCGGTCCGGCGGCGTTCGGTCAGCTCGCGGTGGCCGGCCTCGCCGGCGCGGCTGCGCTCGATGGCGACGGCGGCCTGGGCGGCCAGGCCGATGATCAGGGTTTCGGCGCGGGCGTCGAACTTGCCGGTTTCGCGATGGCCGAAGAACAGGCCGCCCAGCACCACGTCGTCGACCGTCTTGACCGGCGAGGCCAGGTAGCTGCGCACGGGCAGGTGGCCCTCGGGCATGCCCTTGCGCGGCGCGTTGTGGCCATAGCGGGGATCGGTCAGGATGTCGTCGGACCGCACCACGCCCACGCCGTCGAAGGTGGGGGCGAAGATCGCCGTCTTGCGCGGCATCGGAAAGTCGGCGAACGCCTCGGGCGGCGCCCCGGCCAGGCCGTAGAGCATGTAGCTCTCTCCGGCCTTGTCGACGACGTTGTAGAAGAAGGCTCCGAACTGGGCGCCGATCAGCTCGACGCCGCCGTCGATCACCGCCTGGACGGTCTCGCCCAGGCTCTGGTGCGCGCCGATGGCCGCGGCGATGCGGCTGAACGCCTGGTTGCGGCGCACCTCGTCGGTGTGAGCGGCCTGCGCTTCGGCCAGCCGTCGGCGGAGATCGGCAATCTCCTCCGTCGCTGACACCGCGTCGGCCTCCAAAACGGTCACCTAGGCTCCCCCCTAGACCCCATCGCCGACACTCCGGCGCGTCGACCTGAACGCGCCGCAACCACGGCGGTTCCGCTCGATCGTAAACAAGCTTGGCCTTTAGGGAAGCGGGATTGCGGACGAGCAGAAACGCCCGTCTTGCAACTGCTTCAGCCCGCCGCGCCTTCGCTCACCAGGAAGGCGCGCAGCGGGGCCGGATCGACGCCCTTGGCGACGAACGCGTCGCCGATGGCGCGCACCAGCACGAAGGTCAGGGCGCCGCCCTCGGCCTTCTTGTCCTGGCCCATGTGGGCGATCAGGGCGTCGGCGTCGAACGGCTCGGGCCGCACCTCGGCCAGGGTGGTCGGCAGGCCGGCGGCCTTGATGGCGGCCACGGCGCGGACGGCGTCCTGCGCGGGGCACAGCCCCTGGGCGGCCGAGAAGCGGAAGGCCTGGGCCATGCCCACGCCGACGGCCTCGCCGTGCTTGAGCGCGTCGCCGAAGCCCATCTCGGCCTCGATGGCGTGGCCGAAGGTGTGGCCGAGATTCAGGAGCGCGCGGCGGCCGGCCTCCTTCTCGTCCTCGGCGACGATCTCGGCCTTCATCTCGACGCTGCGGCCGACGGCGCGGACCAGGGCCTGGGTGTCGCGCTCGAGCACGGCGTGGACGTTCTTTTCCAGCCATTCGAAGAAGCCGAAGTCGCCCAGCAGCCCGTACTTGATGACCTCGGCATAGCCGCAGGCCAGCTCGCGGGCGGGCAGGGTGGCCAGCACGTCGAGGTCGGCCAGGACGAGGCGCGGCTGATGGAAGGCGCCGATCAGGTTCTTGCCGCGCGGGGTGTCGATGGCGGTCTTGCCGCCGACCGAGCTGTCGACCTGGGCCAGCAGCGAGGTCGGGATCTGGATGAAGTCGACGCCGCGCTTGTAGATCGCCGCGGCGAAGCCGGCGAGGTCGCCGATCACGCCGCCGCCGAAGGCCACGATCATGTCGCCGCGCTCCAGGCCCAGCGCCAGCAGCTGGTCCGACAGGTGCGCCAGGCCCTCGAAGCTCTTGGTCTCCTCGCCCGGCGGCAGCACGATGACGTCGACCGAGGCGCCGGCCTTCTCCAGCGACACCGACAGGCGCTCGACATGGTGCTCGCCGACATTGGCGTCGGTGACCACGGCGCAGCGCTTGCGCTTGGCCAGGAACGGCAGGACGTGCTCGCCGGCCTTGTCGATCAGGCCCGTGCCGATGACGACGTCGTAGGCGCGATCGCCCAGGCCCACGGGAACGGTGCTGATCACGGTCTTACTCTCCGGTAGCGGACGCGGCGGCGAGGCGGCCCTGCAGGGCGGCGATGACGGCCTCGACGGCCACCATGTGGGGCGTGTCGCCGGTCTCGACGGTCAGGTGGGCCTCGCCGTAGGCGGGGTAGCGGGTCACGGCCTGCTCGCGCAGGACATCCATCGGGTCGCGGTTCTTCAGCAGCGGCCGGCCGTCCTTGCGGCCGACGCGGCGGGCCAGAAGCTCCAGGTCCGCCTTCAGCCAGACGGCGATGGCCTTGTCCTTGATCAGCGCGCGGGTCTCGGCGTTGACGAAGGCGCCGCCGCCGGTGGCCAGCACGTGCGGCGGCTCGTCCAGCAGGCGGGCGATGACCCGGCGCTCGCCGTCGCGGAAGGCTTCCTCGCCCATCTCGGCGAAGATCTCGGGGATCGAGCGGCCGGCGGCGCGCTCGACCTCGTTGTCGGCGTCGCGGAACGGCAGGTCGAGGGTGTTGGCCAGGCGGCGCCCGACGCTGGACTTGCCAACGCCCATCAGCCCGACCAGCACGATGGTCCGGTCACGGAGGTCTGGATAGCGGGGCGGAACGAGATCGGCGGTCATGGTCGGTTCCCCCGATACACGACCCGCGCCCCCGCCGCCACGCCCTGGGTTCCGCTTATTCCTGGGGCGGGCGCCATGTTTCGTGAAAGAGCCTCCCCGCCCGTGACTGCGGGGAGGCGCAGGCTTCCGTGCTTAGAAGTCGAAGCCGATGGTGGCGAAGATCTGCCGCGGCGCCGAGGAATGGAACACCAGGATGGAGCCGGTCGCGTCGTCGGGCGCGAACACGCTGCTGTCGAAGTTCGACGCGTAGCGCTTGTCGGTCAGGTTGGTGATGTTCAGCGAGGCCTTGGCGCCCTTCATGACGCCGACCTGGTCGAACCGGTAGGCCAGGCCCAGGTCGAAGGTGGTGTAGCCGCCGAAGCTCTGGTCGTTGGTGTAGGTGTAGTAGCGACGGCCGGTGTACTTGCCCTGCAGCGAGGCCGAGAACGGGCCGCGCTTGACGCTGACCACGCTGGCGAACATCTCCTTGGGCGTGTCGACCTGCTGCTTGCCGGCCGTCTTCTTGATCACGCAGGTCGCGCCCGAGCACCAGTTCAGGTCCTCGTCATAGGTCGACTTGTTGTACGAGGCCGAGTTGTACCAGTTCAGCCACGACAGCGGCTTCCACAGCACGCCAAGCTCGGCGCCCTTGCTGGTGACGCTGCCGGCGTTGTGGAAGGAGTTGCCGCAGCCGGGGTTCTGCTGCTGGTTGGTCGGGCAGGGGTTGTACTGCAGCAGGCGGTTGTCGAAATCGACCTCGTAGGCCGAGATCGAGACCTGCAGGGTTTCACCCACATAGCGGTAGCCGGCGTCGAAGCTCTTGGAGGTCTCCGGCTCCAGGTACTTGCCCTGGGCGTCCCAGACGGCCTGGCTGACCGACTGCGGACCCAGTTTGAAGCCGCCCTGGAACATGGCCATGTTCTCGGCGTAGCTGGCGAAGACCTCGTGGCCGGGCGCGATGCGCCAGCGCGCGCCGGCCTCCGGCAGGAAGCTGTCGGACGCCTTCAGCGAGCCGCTGGCGAACTGGGTCGAGGCCGCCGCCGGCGCCTTGGCGATACCGGGCAGGGCCGTGGCGGTCGACTTGGCGTTGGTGCTCTTGAAGCCGAAGTCGATGCTGAGAGCGTCGTCCAGCAGGGTGATGGTGTCCTGCACGTAGAACTGCTGGGTGGTCCAGTCGGTCTTCTGCACCCACTGGGCGGTGTCGGGACGGCCCTTCAGGTACTGCGCCAGGCTGAACGGGCCGGTGACGTTGGTCCAGATGTAGCGGGCGGCGCTGCTGGTGTTCTGCTCCAGCCAGAGGCCGGCCTGCAGGTGGTTGAAGCCGGCGGTCCAGGCGAGGCTGGCGATCACGCCGTCACGGTCGATGGTGTAGCGGGTGTCGCGGATCTGCACCGGCAGGTCGTCGGCCGTCGACGCCGTGCCCTGGTTGGACAGGCCGGTGATGAAGTTGTTCCCCGCGCCCTTGTTCTCGTGCTTGTAGACTTGGCCGTGGGCCTTCAGCGTCGGGGTGATGTCGAAGTCGGCCGCGATGTAGAACAGGTCGTCGTTGCGCAGGATCTGGCCGTTGGTGAAGGTGACGTCGCTGAGCTTTTCCGGCGCCGTCGAGGTCACGCACTTGGAGGCCAGCGAGGCCACCGAACAGGCGGCGCGCGACACGTAGGCGTTCCAGTCGGGCGCATAGCCGCCCCAGTCCCAGCCCAGTCGATTGAGCATGTCCTTCGACAGATAGGCGTCGTCGGCCTGGTTGGTGCGCGAGATGTCGGCGAAGGCCGTCACTTGGCCGCGCTCGCCCTTGTAGGTCAGCTTGCCGTTGAACTGCTTGCCGGTCGACTTGTTGTAGACCGGCTGGTTCACGAACAGGTCCTGCTGGGCGTAGTGGCCCGACAGGTAGGCCGACCAGCCGTTGTGCTCGCCGGTGTCGAAGCGCGCGAAGGTGCGCCAGGTGTCTTCGCTGCCGTAGCTCTGGCTGAGCGACAGGCCCATCTCTTTCTTGGGATCGGCCGAGACGTAGATCAGCGCGCCGCCGAGGTTGCTGGTCGAGGGGATCGACAGGCCGGCGATGCCGGTGGCCAGGTCCGCGCGGCCGAGGTTCTCGGAGATCAGCGCGCGGCTGATCGTCAGGCCGTTGTAGTTGTTGTAGGCGCCGTCGCCGAGCGGCATGCCGTCCAGCGTGTAGCCGAGGTGGGTGGTGTTGAAGCCGCGCACCTGCAGCGACAGCGACTGCTCGTTGACGCCCAGGGCGTCGATCGACTGGGCGCTGACGCCCGGCAGGAAGTTCAGGGCCTTCTGCACGCTCGTACCCGGGGGCAGCACTTCGAGGCTGGCCGGCGTGAGGGTCGAGACCGAGCGGGTCTGGCCGCTGCCGACCACGACGACGCCGTCGAGCTCTTCGGCGGCCGCGGTCGAGGTCGTCGCGGCGATGTCGGCCGCGTTGGCCTGGGCGGCGATCATGAGGCAGGCGGCGATCGCGATCGCGCTGGCGGACCGTTGCAGCATCTTAAGGCATCCCCCGAGACGGAAACGCCACAGGGAACTGTTACCCACGGCGCCGTTTGTTTTCAGCGCCGCGTCTATTTCACAGGTTGATGACAGTTTTTCCGCAACAGCATTCGGCGCCCGTCGCGCCGTTGTCGTCCGTCGAGGTCCGAGCATTCGACGAACGACAACTATGGTGCGGGGAGCGGGCGCCCCGGGGCGTGCCTACTTCAGGGCGTAGGCGATGACGTAGTCGCCGCGGTCGGGCGACTGGCGCGCGCCGCCGGCGGTGATCACCACGTACTGCTTGCCGGTCCTGGGCGAGCGGTAGCTCATCGGGCCGCCCTGGCTACCTACGGGCAGGCGGGCCTTCCAGACCTCCTTGCCCGTCGCCGAGTCGAAGGCCCGCAGGTAGTAGTCCTGCGTGCCGGCGAAGAAGACGAGGCCGCCCTGCGTGGCCAGGCTGCCGCCCAGGGTGGGCAGGCCGATCGGCATGGGCAGGCCCATCTTGATCCCCAGCGGGCCGGTGTCGCGCACCGTGCCGACCGGCACCTGCCACTTGATCTTCCGGGTCGTCATGTCGACGGCGGTCATCGTGCCGTAGGGCGGGGCCTGGCAGGGGATGCCCAGCACCGACAGGAAGCGGTTCTTGTCGACCGAATAGGGCGTGCCTTTCAGCGGCACGGCGCCCATGCCGGTGTTGACCGCCTCGCCGCCGCCCGAGGCCGCCGCCTTGCTGGTGTCCTGCGGGATCATCCGCACCCATAGGCCAAGGCGCATGTCGTTGACGAAGAGGGTGTTGGTGGTCGGATCGGTCGACAGGCCGCCCCAGTTCATGCCGCCCAGCGAGCCCGGGAAGCTCAGCGACTTGTCCGTGCCGGGGGCGGTGTAGAGCCCCTCGTAGCGCATGCCCTTGAAGGCGATGCGGCACAGCAGCTGGTCGAAGGGCGTGGCGCCCCACATGTCGGCCTCGGTCAGGGTCTGGGCCCCGATCTGGGGCATGCCGGTCGAGCGGGGCTGGGTCAGGGCGTAGGGCTCGCCGGGGATGTCGGCGGCCTTGACCGGCACGTTCTCGACTTTGGTCAGGGGCTGGCCCGTGGCGCGGTCGAGCACGTACAGCTGGCCGGCCTTGGTGCCGAAGACCAGGGCCGGAACGCTGCCGCCGCCGGCCTTGGGGAAGTCGATGAAGCTGGGCTGCATCGGCACGTCGAAGTCCCACAGGTCGTTGCGGACGGTCTGGAACACCCACTTCTCGCGGCCCGTCGTGGCGTCCAGCGCCAGCATCGAGGCGCCGTAGCGGTGGTCGAGCGCGCTGCGGGTCTTGCCGTAGAGGTCGACCGAGGCGCTGCCCACCGGCATGAACACGGTGTTGGAGGCGGCGTCGTACGACATCGACGACCAGACATTGGGTGTCGAGCGGGCGTAGGTCTTGCCGGCCGGCGGGGCGCCGGTGATCGACGGATCGCCAGGGTCGAAGGCCCAGCGCAGGGCGCCGGTGATTACGTCGAAGCCGCGCACCACGCCGCCGGGCATGTCGACCTGGACGTTGTCGGCGATGCGGCCGCCGACGACGACGGTCGTGCCGGCCAGGGTTGGGGCGGCGGTCAGCTGGTACTGCGGGTCGGGCGCGTCGCCGAGGCCGGCCTTCAGGTCGACGCGGCCGGCGCTCCCGAAGTCCTGGCAGGCCTTGCCGGTGTCGGCGTCGAAGGCCAACAGCACGGCGTTGATGGTGTTCATCAGGATGCGGCGGCGGCACGGCGCGCCTTCGGGCAGGGTCGCGGCCAGGACGGGTGTCGAGCCGGCGGCCGTCGGCTGGACCAGCGGCGCCCCGGCGTCGAAATAGGCCAGGCCCCGGCAGCGCATCCAGACCGAGGCGCGGGCGTCGACGACGGCCTTCCACTTCTCGGCGCCGGTGTCGGCGTCCAGCGCGACGACGTTGTTGTGCGGGGTGCAGATATAGACCGTGTCGCCCACCTGCAGCGGGGTGTCCTGATCCTCGGCGCCGTTGCCGTCGCTGACCGCGACGTCGCCGGTGCGGTAGGTCCAGGCGACCTTCAGGCCCTTCACATTGTCGCGGGTGATCTCGTTCAGCGCCACGAAGCGGCTGGCGCCGGGGGTGTTGCCATAGGCCTCCCAGTTCTTCTGGGCCTTGGCCGGATCGACGGGGACGAGGGCGGCGGCCGCGCCGGTGAAGGCCACAGTGGGGTGGGGAAAGAACATGGCGGTGAAGCCGGCGGCTGCGCCCAGGGCCAGCACCGCGCCGGTCGCCAGGGCGGGAACCAGGGCCGGCGGCCTGCCGCTGGCCCGCGCCATCAGCGGATAGGAGAAGGCGACCACGGCCGCGCCGACGCTCAGCGCCAGCAGGCGCGAGATCAGCGGCCAGAACGACGGGCCTGTCTCCCACAGCGCCCAGACGATGGTCAGCACGAAGACCGCGCCGAACAGCAACGCCCCCGCGGTCCTGGCCCGGAAGATCAGCGCGCCCGACACGGCCAGCGCCGCGCCGGCGGCCAGGAAGTAGGGGCTGCCGCCCAGCGCCAGCAGCTTGCCGCCGCCGATCAGGAAGAACAGGCCCGCGGCCAGGATGACCGCCCCGAGCAGTCCCAGCCACAGGCGGGCCAGGGGGCCAAGGGCGGTGCGAGCGGCGGACAGGGTGGTGGGCATGCGCAGGGGTCTCCCATGGATGATCGACGCGGCTCGACCACTCCCGCCCGGCTGGGCGCATGGAGCCCCCCACGGGCTCAAGCTCGCGAAAGGCAAGCTGTACGTTCGGGCAGTGAACCCGAACGCGGCCGGCCTGCAAGCTTTTATGGCCGACCGGGGTTACGCGTTCGCGCCCCGGTTCGGCCGCCGCGCCGTCTTCTGCCTGCCGCGCTTCCTTGTCATAGTAGGGACCATGGCTTTTCCCTCGCGTTCCCCGCTGGCGCTCGCCGCCGCCGTTTCCGTCCTCGCCGTCGCGGCGCAGGCCCACGCCCAGGACCCCGCGGTGGCCGTCAGCACGCTGGCGCCGCCGGACCTGTTCTCGAACCCCGCCGCCGACACCGGCCTGCCGGGCGACCTGTGGAAGGACGCCTCGCCGGGCCTGATGCGCGAGACGCTGCCCAAGCTGGGGGCCAAGCCGCTGTCGCCGGCCTTCGCCGACTTCGCGCGACGGGTGCTGGCCACCGGGGCGCGGGCGCCGGCGGGCGTGGGCGATGATCCGGAGATGGGCGGGGCGCGAGCCCTGGCCCTGATCGCCCTGAGCGAGGCGGCCGGCGCCAAGCGAGTGATGGACCGCACGCCGGGCCTCGACCAGAACGCCGCCCTGGCCATGGCCGCGGCCGAGGCCAACCTGATCGCCGGCGACGACGACCGCGCCTGCGCCGTGGCCGACGCGCTGAGCGCCGATCGCGGGACGGGCTACTGGCTGCGGCTGCGGGCCTTCTGCCAGGCGCGGGCCGGCCAGACGGCCGAGGCCCAGCTGACCTTCAACCTGGCCCAGCAGCAGGGCAAGGACGCCGACTACGCCCGGCTGATGCCGGCCCTGCTGTCGGGCGCGGCGCCGACGGGCGGCGCCAACCTGCGCACCGGGATCAACTACGCCCTGTCGAAGAAGCTGGGGCTCGACATCCAGGCCGCCGCGGCCACCGCGACCCCGGCCACCCGGCCGCTGCTGGCCCCACCGGCCGCGGATCTGGCCGCCGCGCAAGCCGCCGACTGGGCGTTCCTGAAGTCGGCCAAGCCGGGGGCCGACTTCGCCGCCGCCGCCCGCGCCGCCGCGCCGCTGATCGCGGCCATGGTCGCCGCCGACGCGCCGCTGACCGATCCGGGCCTGTTCCTGCGCGCGGCCCTGACCGCGGGCGACGTCAAGACCGCCCAGGCGATCCGGGGCAAGATGACCGGCGACGCCATCCCCGGCGTCGGCAACCAGGACCTGGCGCTGTTCGACGCGGCCTTGGCCGCCAGTTCGGGCGGCTCGACCGACCAGGCGCTGGACCGGCTGGTGGAGCTGGGCGCGAGTGGCGGGGCCAAGTCGCCGGCCCAGCCGGCCGCCGTCGTGCTGCAGGCGCTGGGCGGGACGCTGAGCCCCGAGGACCGCGCGACCTTCGCCGGCTTCGAGGGCGGCAAGTCGAACGCTTCGGCCGCGCGCCTGGCGCTGCTGGACGCGGCGGCCGCGGCCGGCCGCAAGGGCGAGGCCGCGGTGCTGGCCCTGTCGGTCGCCGCCGACGCCGGCGTCGCCGGACCCTCGGCCGCCGATCGCGCCCGCATCGTCGCCGCCCTGAACCGCGCCGGCCTTTCCGCCGACGCCCGGGCCCTGGCCGTGGAGGGCCTGCTGCCCGCGCCGCCGGCTCCGCCCGCGCCGAAGCCCGCCGCCAAGCCGGCGGCGAAGAAGAAATGAGCGCAAAGGCCGAGGGCTGGGTCGAGGCCTTCCTGGAGATGATGGCCGTCGAGCGGGCGGCCGCCGCCAACACCCTGCGCGCCTACGAGAAGGACCTTGAGGACGCCCGCGGCTTTCTGGGCCGCTCGGGCGACGACCTGGACGCGGCCGACGCGGAAGCGATCGAGGCCTATTTCCAGGACCTGGGCGCGCGCGGCCTGTCGCCGGCCACGGCGGCGCGGCGGCGCTCGGCCGTGCGGCAGTTCTATCGCTTCGCCCTGGGCGAGGGCTGGCGCGCCGACGACCCGTCGCGCCGCGTCGTCGCGCCCAAGGCCGGCCGGCCGCTGCCCAAGGTGCTGTCGCGGGCCGAGATCGACGCCTTGCTGGCCGCCGCCGCGGAGAAGGACGGCGCCCAGGGCCTGCGCCTGTCGTGCATCATCGAGCTGCTCTACGCCTCGGGCCTGCGGATCAGCGAGCTTCTCGCCCTGCCGCTGTCGGCCCTGGCCCGCGACCCGGCCTTCCTGATGGTCAAGGGCAAGGGCGGCAAGGAGCGACTGGCCCCGCTGAACGATGCGGCCCGCGCGGCGGTGAAGGCCTATCTGGAGGGAAGGATGCAATTCCTGCCAAAGGGCCAGAAGGACAACCCATGGCTCTATCCCTCGCGTGGCAAGGGCGGGCGGCTGACGGCGCGGCGGGTGTCGCAGCTGCTGGAGGACGCGGCGATCGCCGCCGGCATCGACCGCGAAAAGGTCAGCCCCCACGTGCTGCGCCACGCCTTCGCCACCCACCTGCTGGAGGGCGGGGCCGACCTGCGGGTCATCCAGACCCTGCTGGGCCACGCCGACATCGGCACCACCCAGATCTACACCCACGTAGCCGGCGAGCACCTGGCCGAGGTGGTGCGCACCAAGCATCCGCTGGGTCGCAAGGACTAGGAGCGAAAGGGCCTTGGCGCGAAAAGTCCGGCTGTCACAAACTCCGGGTTGTGGCATGCGGTGACGCTTGCCATAGATCGGCCCCTGGAAACGGGGGTTCCATGTCCAAGAAATCGATCGTCGCCGCCGTCGTCGGCCTGCTCGTCGTCGCGCCTGGGCTGGCGCACGCGGCCAAGCCGGTCCGGGTGTTCACCCAGCTCGGCAAGGACCTGCCCGGCCAGATGGCCGACGAGACCGTCTGCACCGACTACGCCAAGGGCGTGCCGACGCCCGGCCTGCCGCCGCCCGTGGTGACCGGCGGCGGCGTGGCCGCCTCGGCGGGCGCGGCCCTGGCCACCGGCTTCCTGGCCGGCCTGGAAGAGGCCAAGGCCCGCCGCGCCAGCTACGAGCGCTGCATGCGCGCCCGCGGCTACACCAAGGTGAGCCTGACGGCCGAGGAAGAGACGGCGCTGAAGGCGGCCAAGAAGCAGCCCGAGCGCGAGGCCTGGTTCGCCGCCCTGCTGGCCCGGCCCGACCTCGCCCAGCGCATCGAGGCCGCGCGCGCCGACATCCTGGACCTGCCGCCGGTTCCCGACGCCAAGGTCGGCGCGGCGGGCCTGGTCTTCGACCTGTCGCAGGCCAAGGCGGCCGAGGGCGCGGTGGGCGAGGGCGGCGCGCTGGCGACCCTGCCGGCCAGCCACCTGGCGACGGCGCGGTTGACCACCGAGTACCCGGTGTCGAACATGCTGGGCATCAACAAGCGCGGCGAGGCCGGGGCGGTGTTCCACGCCGTGGCGCGCGGGCCGTACGTGGCGCAGTGGTGCGGACCGTTCGTCAACGGCTCGGTGCAGGGCAAGGTCACGCAGATGGGCTGCGTCGAGACGGCGGGCGACGGCTTCAAGGTCATCAACGTCGGCGGCGAGTCCTGGCTGGCCGGCGAACTGTTCGTGGGCGGCTTCCCGGTCGACGACGGCCCCAAGCTGGAGGCCAGCGCCGAGGACCTGATCGGCCCGGTGACGGTGGCCATCAAGCTGGACAAGATCACCAAGAAGGGCGTGCGGCTGTCGGCCGTGGGCGAGCGCGACGGCAAGGCCGTGCGGGTCTGGGTCGGCGGCGGCAATTTCGACGCGGAGGGGCGCCTGGTGGTGCCGCTGTGGACCCACCGCCTGACGATCACCCGCCAGGACCAGGCCATCGCCGCGGTGCTGAGCGCCGACGGCGACGGGCGCGACTGGTACGGGACCGCCGCTCCGTAGGGGCGGTACTCAATTGGCCGAGGGCAATGGGTTATCTGTTTCAATAGCTTATAGCAGTTGTCATCCCGGCCGCAGCGCAGCGGAGCGCCGGGATCTCCCACAGTTCAGAACCTGCCGACGTGGGAGATCCCGGCTCTACGGATCGCTGACGCGCTCCTCCGGCCGGGAAGACACGTTTCTTTGCACGCCAATTGAG
>PJUL01000242.1_pt1 | contig 44368 bp, 35 predicted proteins | sample 1512221 | NCBI WGS metagenome assembly PJUL01 (sample SAMN08177667, study PRJNA422409) | Feces metagenome, whole genome shotgun sequencing project.
ACACGTCGCCCGACATGTCGCCGCAGCCTGCCACGGTGACCGGCTCGGACTGGATGTCGGTGCCCATCTCGAGGAAGTGGCGGCGGACCGAGACCCAGGCGCCCTTGGCGGTGATGCCCATCGCCTTGTGGTCGTAACCGACCGAGCCGCCCGAGGCGAAAGCATCGCCCAGCCAGAAGTTGCGCTCGATGGCTATGGCATTGGCGACGTCGGAGAAGGTCGCGGTGCCCTTGTCGGCGGCAACGACGAAATAGGGGTCCTCACCGTCGAGGATGCGGACGCCATCCGGATGGACGACCGAACCCGAAACGATGTTGTCGGTGATCGACAGCAGGGTGCGGATGAAGATCCGGTAGCTCTCGGTGCCTTCGGCGAACCAGGCGTCACGATCCGTGGCGGCCGAGGGGAGCTGCTTGGGATAGAAGCCGCCTTTCGCGCCGGTCGGCACGATCACGGCGTTCTTCACGCGCTGCGCCTTCATCAGGCCGAGAATCTCGGTGCGGAAGTCGTCGCGGCGATCCGACCATCGCAGGCCGCCACGCGCGACCGGGCCGGCGCGCAGATGGATGCCCTCGACGCGCGGGCTGTAGACCCAGATCTCGCGCCAGGGGAGCGGCTGGGGCAGGCCCGGCACCTTGGCGGAGTCGAGCTTGAACGCCAGCGCTTCCTTCGCAGCCGGCGCATAGGCGTTGGTGCGCAGGGTCGCGAGGACGACGCCGCGGATCGTACGCAGGATACGATCGTCGTCGATCGCCTCGACCTGGGCGAGGCCGGTTTCGATCGCGGCGGCGGCTGCTTCGATCGCGGCATCGTCGCCGGCGCGCTCCGGATTATGCGCGGCGTCGAAGCGCTCGATCAGCGCATTGGCGACGTTCGGGGCGCGGCGCAGTGCGTCGACCACCGTGGCCATGCCATAGTTCATGCCGGTCTGGCGCAGATAGCGGAACCAGGCGCGCAGCAGCACGACCGAACCAGGCTTCATGCCGCTTTCGACGATCAGCCGGTTGAACAGGTCGTTCTCGGCATTGCCCGCGAGCACGGCGGCGAGGGCTTCCTCGATCACTGCGGTATCGCCCTTCAGCCCGGCGGCCGACACGGCGAAATCATGAACGAAGGCGCCGCCGGCGAGCTCGGTCGGCACTTCCTCGATCACGCGGAAGCCGAAATTCTCGAAGGCGGGAACGGCGTCGGACAGCGCGAGAGCGGCGCCCTGGGCGTAGAGCTTCACCCGATATTCGCCGGGCTTGCCGTCGATCGCCGTGATCCGCACCGAGCGGTCGCCCGGCCCTTCGAGGCGGGCTAGGCGCAGGATGTCGCGCGCCGCTTCCTCGGGAGTCGAGGTGGTGCGGTAGGCCGGAGGAAATGCGGAGGCGTAACGCAGGGTCAGGCGCGTGGCGCCGGTGGGGCCGGCATCGTCGAGCAGCGCCGCTTCCACGGCGGGCGCCCAGCCGCGCATCATCCGCTCGAGCTGGTTATCCAGCGCCTCTGCATCGGGCATCACGCCGCCGGCGCGCAGATCGAGCGTGTAGCGCAGCAGCGCGACTTCGCCGTCTTCGAGCGCGATCGACCAGTTGATGATCTTGGCATTGGCAGCATCGGCCAGCATCGTGCCGATCGCCTCGCGACGGGTGGTGCCGACTTCGTCGCGCGGCAGCCAGACGAACGCGAACAGGTGACGGCCGAGCGGGCTCTTCACCAGCGCCAGCTTCGAACGCGGCCGATCGGCGACCGACATCGAGGTGAGCACCAGATGCGAGAGCGAATCGGCATCGAAGGCAGTGGTCAGATCATGCGGCAGCGCGGTCAGCGCGTGGGCCATGGCCTTGCCGGTATGGCCCTTGGGGTCGAAGCCGAACTTTCGCTCCAGCCCTTCCAGCCGGGCGCGCAGCACGGGCACGTCCTCGGGATTGGCGAACAGTGCTGCGCTGGTCCACAGGCCAGCATGGATCGACAGGCCGGTCACGTCGCTGCCGGTGAGGATCGGCACCGCGACGATGTCGAGCGGCACGCGGCGGTGCACCGGCGAGATCGAGTTGGACTTGAGCAGCAGCGGCACTTCGCCGCCCTGCTTGAAATAGTCGACCGCGGCCTTGCGCGACGATTCGGCCAGGATCGGCGTGTCGAGTTCGTGCCGGGCGAGGCCGAGCTGGTTGGCGACGTCGCCGCTTGCGGTCCAGGTCTCGTGCGCGAGCAGGGTCATCGCGCCTTCCTGGAACCAGCGCAGCAGCTTGGCGCCTTCGCGCCCGCCGACTGTCGCGGCATCGGCGCCGATCGCGCTCTGCAGCGCGCGCCAGTCGTGCACCGCGTCGCGGACCTGGGCGAGGGTGCGCTCAAGCTCGACGACCAGGCTGCGGCGCGCGCGCGCATCGGCGCGCTCCATCTCGATATAGATCATCGATTCGCGCTTGCCGGCGTCGATCGACTGGAGCTTGCCGGCGCCATCGCGCTCGACGGAAATCACGGGGTGGATGATGCGGTGAACGGCAACGTCATAGGTCGCGATCGCGCCCGAGATCGAATCGACCAGGAAGGGCATGTCGTCATTGACGACCGCGAGCCGCATCCGGCGGCTCTCCTCGCCCTGGAAGGTCTCAAGGACGACCTTCGCAGTATCCGGCGGCCGGACGGCGGCGGCTTCCGCGACGAAGTTCGCCGCCTCCGCCCGCTCGGCCTCGCCGAAATCTTCCAACTCTCCCGGCAGCGCTCCCTCGAGCAACCGCGCCTCGAACGCCTGCGTCAGCGACGTCATCATGTTTTTCATGGCAGTACCGCCTACGCCTGTGTGGTGACCGGCTCAAGACTCGTTCAGTAAGAAAATTACAAAGCTGCGGACATTCTGCAGCCTGCGCACGAAAGTGACCTTCGTGCGCCGAAAGCGCCGGTTATCGGGGACTGTTCAGGCCGCGGCCTTGCGTATCAGCCGCTCGGTGAGCGGGCTGTCCTCGACCTGGGCGACGATGTCGAGGCCGTGGCGGGCGGGGCGGGCGAGCAGGACGACGAACTCGCTGTCTGCCGGAATCTCGACCGCCAGGTCCACATGTGCCAGCGGCGTGCGGCTGCGCAATTCGGCAGCGATCTGCGCAAAGGCATCGGGCCGCGCGGGGGGACGGCGAAAGGCGCGCTCGGCCTTCACCACGCCCTTGATGCCGCCTTCGGCCGCATCGAGAAACGCGTCGAGCCCGCCCTGCGGCACGGCCACGCGCTTCGCGTGGCTGAGCACCGCGGCGAATTCGGTGATTCGCGTCTTGTCGTAATCAGCGCCGAAGACGAGCTTCACGGCCGGCGTCATCGGGGCGCGGGCCTGGGCGGTGAGCCCGGCATCGGCGAGCAGTTCGGCATAGGCTTCGCCATCCGCATCGGCGGCGAGCGCGAAATCATAGGCGCGGGCCAGCGCGCGGTAGAGCGCCGAACGGCTACGGGTGTCCGAGGCGCGGGCGGCGGCGGCCGATTCGCGGGCGAGCAGCAGCTTGTCGGCCAGGCTGGCATCGACGAGGATCGGTGAGTCGGGGGCTGCAGCTGCCTCTTCCGCAACGATCGATTCGCTCGCGGCGCTCGGTCCGTCGGCCCAGACCGGCGCGGCGACCAGGCTGCGCGGCGCGGTGCGGCGGGCTTCCTCGACTTCGGCTTCCAGCTTGGCCTGGGTCTCGGCGTCGACCATCTCCTTCCAGTTGATCACGCCATAGATGAAGTCGATCGTGTCGTCGTTCGACGAGAAGGGCATCAGGATGCCGCGGTAGAAGGTGTTGTGCCCGCGCGTGCCGACGAACTCGGCCTCGAAGCCGATCGGCGCGCGATTGGCGATGATCTGGAGATAATGGTCGGTCAGGCGCGACAGCAGCGAGCGGCTGGGCACCTGGGCGACATGGGTGATCGTCGCGTCGAGTCCGGTCTCCTCGCGCAGGGCGCGGCCGAGGAAGCGAATCGCCGGATCGTCGACGCCCTTGGAAAAATCGAGCAGCACGCTGTGCGCGCCGAAATCCATGATGTTGTCCGGATCGAGGTCCTCGATCGACGGATAGGCGCGGCCGTGGAGGAGGGAGACCCAGTGGTTATAGGCGCGCACATGCATGCGGCGTTCGTCGGTGCCGATGGCGAGATCGCGATCGTTGACGGCTTCGTCCGTCTCGTTCCCGGGCTTCGGGTCGAGCGGGTGGTTGCTGCCGCGCGCCATATCCATGCCAAATGCTCCACTCGGGGCAACAGCCCCTTTTTACTTGTAGAACGGCTTGTGCCTCTCCTGTGGTAAACGTCGCGTAAAGGCGATGCTTCCCGGCGGGTTTTGACCGCGGGACCGTTACGGACGCTTGTCAGCATCAAAACATGCTGGTAAGCGCGCCGCTCCTTCGGGGGTGGAAGCGCCTCTGTTCGGTTGGCCGCCTTAGCTCAGCTGGTAGAGCATCGCATTCGTAATGCGGGGGTCACAGGTTCGAGTCCTGTAGGCGGCACCACTCATTTTCTAGCGTTGAAACCAGGATCTGCGGGCGTTCCTTGCGGGCGGGCGTTCAGCTGGGTTGTGGCTTGGGTACCGTGTGGGTGGTGCTTTGGGGTGGTTGCTTGGTTAGGGCCTTCCCGCAGCATGTTCGCCTGCCGTATCGGTGCCTGCCATTGGCTTTCGGGCGCGGGCTCCCCATATCCTAGCCATCGCGCCATTTGCCACGAGCCTGGCCGCGACCGAGAGATGCTTCGTGCTCCCGCTCAATGATGGAGACGCGCGATGGGCATCCATTCCATGACTCAGGTCATAGATCCCGCGGGCAGGCAGCTCGAAGCCGCGGCGCTGGAGGCGGTCCTCCGCGACATGACCGCTTCCTTCTCGCGGGATTATGTATCCGGGCAGATGGGTACGCGGCATAATACCTACCAGCATCGCTCGCGCGTTCTGCGGCAACTGGGCGCCCAACTCGCGGCAATGCGTGCTGAGGCTCTGGAAACAGCTTGATGACCCTGGAGGAATGATCGACGCGCGGATCAGGGGCCGGGCTCGCCACGATCGCGCGCCACCTGAATTCGTGCCTCTTTCCGCAGCCGCCGATGATAGGAACGGGCATGCCCATGATAGATGCGGTACGCGACGAAACCGGCGACCAGCAGGGCTATGATCAGCATCAGGCTGTAGGCGGCGATCAATCTGGATTCCATCATGGGCCTCCCGGGTTGCGCGTCGCGGTTTGCAGGGGATCGGCGGAAACCAGGACCTCCACCGATATGCCGAGAAATGCCGCAGCCGGGCCGAGATAATGCCCTTCCACGGGGGGCAGGCAGGCGATGTCGCGTCCGACTGCGGTCGGCACCAGATTGGCCTCTCCCATGCGGCCGTTGGTCGGATCGAAGGCGATCCATCCTGCGCCGGGGAGATAGACTTCCGCCCAGGCATGGGTTGCGTCGTGCTGGCGCCCCTGTTCGCCGGGGACGTCTGCCGGCGGATCGAAGACATAGCCCGACACCGCGCGCGCAGCGAAGCCCAGATGCCGCACCGCTTCGATGAAGAGCATCGCGATGTCCCGGCACGAGCCCGATCCGAGATCGAGGGTGGTCGCGGGGACCTGCGTTCCTTCGGCGTCGCGCGCGACATAGGCGACGCCGTTCCGGCTGGCGATGTTCACGTCCTGGAGTAGAGTCAGTGTGTCGGCAGGTTCCGAGCGAACCAATGCACGGACCCAGGCCTCCAGGCGATTACAGGGGTCGCGATGGATCGGCGCCAGCAGCGTGCCAAGATCGGCTCTTTCCTGTTCGGAGTAGCGGAACGGATAGCTGTGGGCGTGCGGTGCGATGTTGAAGACCGGCCAGGCATCTGCGGTCTGCTCGACCACCAGCAGGCTGCGTATCTCAAGCCGGGTGGCCAGATGCGAGAAGGATGCGGTGGCGATCAGGTTGCCGAACACATCCTGCGTCCATGCCAACTCGGCCGCGGGCGTGCAGCGAAGCTCGGCGAAGACGGGGCTGAGGACCGGGGAGGCTCGCGGGCTCAACATCATGCGATGCGGCAGCAGCACGACGGGGTCGCGATAGGCGTAGCTGGTGATATGGGAGATATGCAGGCGCATACATGCTCACCTTTGCCGGCGCGATCGAAGTGGCGCGCAGCCCGCAATCCAGGCCGCACGCCGCCTTCTCAGAGTTCCTGCAGGTTTACGGCTGATGTCTTGCCGCGCTGATCGTCTTGGACTTCGTAGGAAAGGCGCTGGCTCTGCTGAAGCGTCGTCATGCCGGCGCGTTCGACTGCGCTGATGTGCACGAAGCTGTCATTTCCGCCATCCTCCGGAGAAATGAAGCCATAGCCTTTGCTGCTATTGAAGAATTTAACGGTGCCGACAGGCATGATCTGTTCCTTTCGCGAAAAATGAAGTGCCGGGCCGCAAATACGGTCCGAGCCATGAAGCGAGAAAAGGAAGATCTGCCCAAAGGCATCAATTTCCGTCGCAAGCGACGTCAGCTAAACCAAGATGGGCGAAGTTATGGGCATTACAATGCTCGCGCCAGATATATCTTTATGCAACTTCGAGATTATAGAGGCCGCGATCCGGATTTTCGCTCAAGCCGCGATCTTCCATGCACGTCGGTTCGTCCTTTACCATGCCAGCCCGGGCAATTTCCTGGGTACGCAGCTTGCGGGCCTCGCGGTGTTCGGCGGCAGTGCGCTCCTTCGCCCAGGCAACAGCTGCCACAATGGCGATATGCCTAACGTTCTCGAGCGTGGCCTTGTCGGCCAAGGCGCGCTGGCGCGCCTCTTCCGCGCGGCAGAATATGGCAGTCGGTTGCATGGATCGATCTTTCGACAGGAGGGCGTAATGGCGTGTGAAGTCACGTTTTCTTGAGAGGCTGCACCAGTGGCGTGCCCTTCAGTGCCGTGCTGACCGGAGCCAGCTTCGGCGGTGCCGCCTTTTTCGGCTTGCGAGCTTCCTTGTTGCTGCGGCGTTGACCCTTGGCCATGCGATGTTCCTTTCCTGCAGGTTTCAGAGGCGTGTGAAGCGAACCGACAAGCGCGGACGAAGACGTGCTGGTGCCGTCTCGGAAGGGATTGGCCGAGGCGAGCTGCTGCCTGGCTGCGCCCGCTCAGCGGGCGGCGTAGTTATCTGGACGATTTGCATAGGAAAGCTCCGCTTCAGAGCGGGAGCATAAACTCTCAGTCGCACCCAGGCTCGTGGCAGGCGGTGCAATACAAGTTATGTGGGGTGTCGATGGCGGTTACGCCACCCCGCCCCCGGTAAATCGTACCTTCGCAGGCGGCATGGGTTGTGCCTGACCGCAATCGACATGATATTGTGCAATGCAGCAATCGCTCTGACCAGGGACAGTTGCTGCATTGTCAGGGCTTCCGCCGTGGCCGGGGAAAGTCACATGCGAGGCCTGAACGACACGATCAAACACCTCAATGCGCTGCGCGCCGGGCAGAATATCATCCCGACAGGTGCGAGCCGGCTCACGGAACTGCGCGATTTCGGATCCAACCCCGGCGCACTGCGAGCCTTTTGCCATGTGCCGGCAAGCCTCGCAGAAAACGCAGCGCTCGTCGTGGTACTGCACGGCTGCACGCAGGATGCCGCCGCCTATGATCGCGGCTCGGGCTGGTCCGAGCTAGCCGACGAGCAGGGCTTCGCCGTGCTCTTTCCCGAGCAGCGACGCGCCAACAACGCGAATCTGTGCTTCAACTGGTTCAATCGAGACGACACGCGACGCGACGCTGGCGAGGCGCTGTCGATCCGCCAGATGGCGGCGGCGATGATCGCGACACACCGGCTTGATCCGGCTCGCGTCTTCGTGACCGGCCTTTCCGCCGGCGGTGCGATGACCTCGGTGATGCTGGCGACCTATCCGGAAGTCTTCGCCAGCGGCGCCATTATCGCCGGCCTGCCCTATGGCACCGCGGAGTCGATCCCGCAGGCCCTGGACCGCATGCGCGCGCAGGGTGGTCCGAGCGGGGCCGCCTTGGGAGCGCTGGTGACGGCGGCGTCCGTCCATACCGGCCGATGGCCAAGCATTTCCATATGGCATGGCACCGGCGACATGACGGTCAGCCCCGCAAATGCCGGGCTTATCCTCGAGCAATGGCGCAGGCTGCACGACGTCGCGGAATCGCCAAGCGAGACCGGTGTCGTGGAGGGCCATGCCCATCGCCTCTGGCGGGACGCCGCAGGCCGCGAAGTGATCGAGGAATATCGTATTGCCGGGCTCGGGCACGGCACGCCGCTCAGCACCTCGGGTTCCGAGGCTTGCGGAGTCCCCGGACCTTATATGCTGGAAGCCGGCATATCCTCCACGCGCCATATTGCGCGCTTCTGGGGGCTGATGGGGACCGGGGCCGCACGCGCGCCTTCGCAGGTCGGGGGAACCGTCAGGATAGATGACAGCCAGCCCGACAAGGCAGATCCCGGTTCGGGAGTAGGGCGGATAATCGAGGACGCGCTGAGGGCAGCCGGGTTGATGCGCTGATCGCGCTGAAAGGAGCTTCCACGCAGCCGCCGCACGACCTCAACATCCAGACATTGTGGGGCCGACAGGGGCGCCGGGTTGGGCTATCGGACTAGTCCGCCAGTGGCAGCGGCGGCATTTTCGCTACCGGGAGCGCGACGCCAAGCTTCTGTGCGATGGTTGGAGCGATCTGGCGCATGTCGATCGTGCCGAGGTTCCTGCCAGCCACAATGCCCGGGCCGGCGATCAGGAATGCCGAGTGCATGTCCGGACGCAGCGTCCGCGTCGAGAAGGCGCCGTGCGCGCCGCCCTTGGACGCTGTGCGCAGCGGCCCGTTAAGGGCGGTGCCCATGCGATAGCCAGGCTTGAAGGCGACGACGAAATCCACCGGCGGAAGGCCCAGGCCGGCGATGGCGGCACGATCGTGGATCCCCTCGATACCGTTCGCGGGATCCGCCGCCAGCTGGTCCAGGAGGCGCTTCACCTGCCGCACCATCGCGTGGTCGCGGGGATCGTGGACCACGATCATCGCCATCGCCCCGACATACCAGGCCGTGGCCCGCCAGCTCGCAACCGCCGGCTCGGGCCCCTTGTCCAGCGTGAGCAGGCCCGCATCCGCAAAGGCGATGTTCAGGTGCACCTGTTGCGATGCCGGCGCGAAGCCGTGATCCGATACGATCGCAACGATCGCGTCGGGATAGGCCTTGCGCTCCGCTTCGATCAGCATGCCGATCGCGCTGTCGATCCGTTCCAGCGCGGCATTGGCTTCGGGGCTGAACGGCCCGGTTTCATGTGCGCGGTGATCGAGCGAGACGAAGTGGACCGTCAGCAATTCGGGGCGATGCGCCGCGATCATCGCCGCGGCCGTGCGCGCGATCGCCGCTTCGTCCTCGTTCGCGCCGGTGGTGACTTTGAAGTCGATGTCACCGGCCTGGTCGGTCACCGGCCAGAATATGCTGCCGGTAACCAGCCCTGCCTGTTTCGCGGCACCCCACAGGGTCTGGGCCTTGATCTGGGAATAGAGGCGATAGGTCCGGGGCGCGCGTTCCAGTGGCGCGAAGGGGCGGTTGTTGAAGATGCCGTGCTCGCGCGGCAGCACACCGGTGACCAAAGTCGTATGGTTCGGGTTGGTCACCGTCGGGTTCACGTTGACGACTTCCCGGGCATAGCTGCCCTGCTTCAGGAAGCTGCGCAGCACCGGGATCTTTAGCCCATGCGCATCCGCCTGCAGCACGGCTCCGGGCATCATCCCGTCGATCGAGATTATCAGCACCGGCTGGCGTTCGGCAGCCTGAGCGAACGCCGGGCCCGGCAAGGCCCCCGCCAGGACAAGAAGCGCCGAAAGAAGGAGAGGGAAGGGCGACTTCATGCCTGGCTCCATGGACTGGAAAGGGGACCTTGCCGACTGGCGCCGCCGATCAGAAGCGGTGATCGAACTTCAGGCGGAACTGGCGTCCGCGCGGATTGGCGGTGCCAGTGAAATAGCCCTCGTCCTCGTCCGCCACCGGCGGCCACGCATCGAAGATGTTGTTCACGCCGACGGTGATGCGCGTATCCTTGTCGGGCAGGGTGTAGGTGATGTTGAGATTGTGCAGCACCGCCGGTTTTACGCGCATGTAGAAGCGCTTGATGCCGCTCTCGTTGAACACCCTGATGCTTTTCGGCTGCCCCAGCGCCTGGTAGATCGCCTCGGTGGTCGCGGCGGAGGTGTCGGCATAGGGGCCGTAATAGCTGGTGAACCAGCCGGCCGACCACGGCCCGCTCTTCCAGTTCACCGTCAGATTGCCCTTCCACTTGGCACGACGGTTCTTGCCGAGCTCGTCGCTCACCACGCCGTCATCGGCGAGCTCTTCCTTGCGCTCGAGGTTGCGCGTGCCCTCCACCCGGACGCTGAACTGGCCGATGCCAAAATCGGGCACGCGATAGTTTAGCGCGAAATCGATGCCGGCGAGTTTGCGCGAGCCAAGGTTGATATAGTCGTTGATCAGGCTGGTGATCTCGCCGACAGCGGCGCGCTTCGTCGCGTTGGTCGGCTGAGCGGCGTTATAGGCGGCGAAGCTGGCGATGTCGGCGGCGGTTGGCGCGCGGCGCGTCACGCGGCTGTTGCCGGCATAGCTCGCCGTGCCCGAGCCGAGATTGACCTGGTCGATCGTCTTTCCCGAAGCAAGCGCCGCCTGGGTGGCGAGATCGAGCGCAAGTTCATCGGCGGCCAGCACCTCGGCATTGCCGATCGCGGTGATCGCATCGCGCTGGTTCAGCCGCCAATAATCGGCGGTCAGCGACAGGCCGCGAATGCCCGGCACGTCGAGCAGGAAGCCTGCGCTCCAGTTCTTCGACCGTTCGGGATTGAGCAGCTCGTTGCCCTGGCGGAAGGTGCGGCGCGGGCCGCTATTGTCGGCCGCGGCATTGGTCACGTCCGCGCGATAGGGATCGGCGGTGTAGTTGACGCGCAGCAGCGGCGTGGTGTTGGTCTGGGCGAGGTTCGGCGCGCGGAACGACCGGTTGTACGATGCGCGCAGCTTGAGCCAGGGCGTCGGCCCCCACAGCAGGCTGAACTTCGGCGTAGTGCTCTCGCCATGGATCGAGAAGCGTTCGTGGCGCACCGCGGCGCCCAGCTCGAGCTGCTGGAACAGGAAGAAGCGGTTCGCCCGCGTCACAAGCGGCAGCGCGACCTCGGCATAGCCGGACTGGACGTTCTGGCTCGCATGCACGTCCGCATTGGGGCTCATCGCGATGAAGTCGTTGTCGTTGTCGCGCAGATAGGGGAATTGCGCGCCCGAGCCTTCGGGATTGAGCCCGGCATAGGGCGCCTTCCAAGCATCATATTTCTCCCAGCGCGCCTCCACGCCGGTGGCGAACTCGATGCGCCCGCCGCCGCCCGGAAGCTGCCACAGCTCCCCGGTGAGCTTGGCGTCCCAGGTGATCAGCCGCGTCTTCCCGTAGCGATTGTCGGTGTCGTACATCGGGTCGGTCACCGATGTCGGGTTCACATAGGGCTTGTCGGCAACGACCTGGTTGTTGACCACCTTGAAGGTGACCGGAAACGGATTGTAGGCGGTCGCATCGGTGCGGTTCAGCGCCATGCGCAGCAGCGATTCGCGGTAGATGTTCTGCTCGGTCTCATGGCTGTAGGCGCCCGAGACCAGCACGCCGCTTTCCCAATTCCAGCCATTGCCGAACCGGCCGCGTGCGCCACCGAGCGCGCGGTAGAAGCTCGAATTGACCTGGATATAGCGATCGCGCGTGCCTGCCGGGATCAGGCCGGAGACGATGGTGACGTCGGCCGGCGTCCCGGTGATGCGCGGTGTGCCGTCGGCATTGGGCCGGCCCTGCGGATCGTAGAACCGCACGCCGAACGGATTGTATGGGTTGGATGCCGGAACGTAGAGCCCGGGCTCGTTGACGTTCTGCATATTGGCTTCTTCGCGCTGGCTGTTCGCGCGCGAGCCCGAATAGACCACGTCGCCGAACAGCGTGACGCCGTCGCTCAGTTCGTGCTCGGCGAACACCGCCAGGTTGACGCGCTTCAGCGCAGGCAGGATCGCGCGGTGGATGAGGCGGTTGTCGTAATAGTCGTCCTCAGCGGAGCCGAGGTTGCGCGAGGGCGTCGTCTGCTTGAAGTTCACCGACCCATTGGCGGTGGGGTAGAGGAAGAAGGTGCCGTCCGCCGCCACGGTGGCGACGCCGTTCGCGGGCGTAGTGGAGGTCGAGATGCCGCGATTGCCGTCCGGGCGCCCACCATTGAAGGTCAGATAGTCGGACTGGATGAAGCCGCGGCGATACTGGCCATAATGGTTGATCGTGCTGCCGTTATCGAGGTCGTTGTCGAGCGCGAAGGCGGTGCCGGTCGCCGGATTGATCACCGGCAGGCCGTTCCACGGCGCCGGCAATTCGCGCGTGCGCCGCAGATCGGATTGCGAACCCCATTTGCGATCGGCGAAGGTCAGCAGGTTGCGCTCGAAATAGTCCGCGGCCACGCCGATCGAGGTGCGACCGAACTTGAAGGTCTTGGCGCCGGTGATGCGGAATTCCTCGGCGCCGCCATGTTGGGTGACCGATGAATTGAGCGCGATCTTGCCGCGCTCCTTGTCGAGCCGGAAGATGTTGTTGACCACGCCGGCCGCGGCGTCGGCGCCGTAGATGGCTGACGCGCCGTCACGCAGCACTTCGACGCGCGAGAGCAGGGCGGTGGGGATCACATTGGCGTTCGGCGAGAGCGAGGGCACGCCCTGGTCGGTGCCCGAAAGCGGGTGCGGCGCCATGCGGCGGCCGTTGATCAGCAGCAGCGTGCTGCCCGCACCAATGCCGCGCAGATCGATCGAGGAGACGTCGCCGCGTGAGCCCTGCGAGGCGATGGTGCCCTCGTTGATCTCCGGCGGGGCAGCGGCTGCGATCGTCTCATACAGGTCGGCGCCGGTCGATCCGCCACGCAGGTCGAAGTCGGCCTGGTCGATCACCGTCACCGGCAGCGCGCCTTCTCCTTCGCCGCGACGCAGGTTGGAGCCGGTGACGACGATCTCGTCGCGCCCGTTGGCGTTCTCCTGCTCGATTGACGCGGTGGAACCCGAAGCGGTTTGCGCATGCGCTGCGCCGGCCGTGAGCGTGGCGAGGATCGCGGTGCCGCACAGGATTGCGTTACGAGACTTCATTCTATCCCCCTGGATCTCTGGACACGTGAATTCGACCAGGGAGCCGGCTGCCCGGCATCCGGTAGCCAAGGCGGGTTGCGTCTTGGCGACTCTGGTCTTGTTGCTGTCGAGAGACCGGATAGGAAGCCCGCGTGACGCTATTGTTGTGGGATGCGCCGTGTCCTATCGATATATCGAACGATAATTTCGATGGATTAACCGGTGACGCTCAACCAGCTTCGCAGCTTCATTGCCGTGGCGCGCTACAATGGCTTCACCGCCGCCGCGCGCGCGCTCAAGACGAGCCAGACGACGATCACCTCGCAGATCCAGACGCTTGAGGAGGAGCATGGCGTACGCCTGTTCGAGCGGCGCGGCCGGCGGATCGAACTGACGCAGGTGGGCGAGGAACTGCTGCAGATCGCGCGGCAGATGGTCGGCCTCGAAGACGATGCCGCGATGATGTTGAAGGACAGCGCCGATCTGCGGAGCGGCTCGCTGAAGATCGGCGCCGTGAGCCCGTTCCAGGTCATCGAGATGATCGAGGCGTTCAACGCCAGCTATCCGGACGTCTATCTTTCCACCGCCCTCGGCAATTCCGAAGCGGTGCTGGGCGAGCTGAGCGGCTATGGCTGCGATGTCGGCGTGCTGGCGCGCGACACCGATGACGACCGCTATTACGTCCAGCATTATGCCAGCTATCCGGTGATGGCCTTTGTCCGGCGCGATCATCGGCTGGCTGCGCTCAAGACTATCGAACTGGCCGACCTGGCCAGGGAAAAGCTGCTGATGCGCGAGCGTGGCTCGACGACGCGGCGGGCGCTGGAGGACGGCATGTCGGCGATCGGCGCGACGGCGCGCATCTCGATGGAGATCGGCAGCCGCGAAGCCATTCGCGAGGCCGTGATCCGTGGACTCGGCATCGGAACCGTGTCCGAATCCGAATATGTGCCCGACGCGCAACTGCACCCGTTGCCGATCGCCGGCGCACCGGTGCTCACGCATATCTATGTCTGCTGCCTGCGCGAGCGGCGCCGCAGCCGGATGATCGCGGCGTTCTTCGAGACGCTGCGGCAGACCAAGGCGCGCAAGTCCGTGCGGAGCAATTAGCGGCGCATCAATCTAACGATATTTCCGTTTGATAGATCGGCAAGGCACGGTTCTTCAGATGGCATGCTTGTCATGAAGCACCGTTAGGAACCGGCCGTCTTTCCCGGTTCAAGCGGATTTCCATGACCTTGCCTTCCATGCACTCCCAGGACACGCGCGCGTTTCGCGGTCCGGTATCGGCCACCATCTTCGATTGGGCGGGGACCGTCCTCGATTTCGGCTGCATCGCTCCGGTGGCGGCGTTCAGCGAGGCTTTCGCGCTTGCCGGCGTCGAGATCAGTGAAGCCGAGGCGCGGCTTCCGATGGGGGCCGCCAAGCGCGAGCATGTCCAGCAGATCCTTGCCCAGCCGGCGGTTCAGGCGCGCTGGCAGGCGGCTAGGGGCGCACCTTCGAGCAAGGCCGATGTCGATAGCCTCTATCAGGCGTTCCTCGGCGCTGATGAGGCCAATTGCGCGAAGTACAGCGCGATGATCCCGGGCGCGCTGGAGACGATCGCGGTGCTTCGGGCGCAAGGCATCGCGATCGGCAGCACCACCGGCTATCCGCGCAGCGTCATGGACGGGTTGGCCCCGCTCGCGGCTGCGCAGGGCTATCGGCCGGATTGCTGCATTACCGTGAGCGACGTCGCGCGGGGGCGGCCCTGGCCCGATATGCCGCTTGCCAACGCACTGGCGCTTGGCGTCGCCGATGTGAGCGGTTGCGTGGTGGTGGACGACAGTCCGACCGGGCTGAGCTCCGGCCGCGCTGCGGGCATGTGGGCCGTCGGCATCGTCGCCAGCGGCAATGAAGTCGGTCTGTCGCTCACCGACTGGCAGGCGCTGGACGCGGATGCCCGCGATCGTCTGCGCCAATCGGCGTGGAGCAAGCTGGAAGCGGCGGGCGCCCATTATGTCATCGACACGGTGGCGGATCTGCCCCCGGTGGTCGATGCCATCAACGCCCGGTTGCGCCTGGGGGAGCGCCCGTGACCGGATGGACATTCCACAATCCGGTACGGCTGCATTTCGGCAATGGGGTGTTCGATACGCTGGCCGATGCGATTGGCGGACGGTCGTTCATCCTCGTGACGCACCCCGATGCGCCGCTGCAGCCCTGGCGCGCACGGCTCGTGGCGCAGGCGGGTGAGCCGCTGCTGACGATCGATGATGTCGAACCCAATCCGTCGCTTGCGATGCTGCGGCGTGTCTGCACCCGGGTTGGCGAAGCCGCGCCTGAGCCGGAACTGATCGTCGCGCTGGGCGGGGGGTCGGTGATGGATACCGCAAAATTCATAGCGGCCGGCCGCGGCCGCTATGCTGCGGTCGTCCAGTATATCGAGACCGGGGAACGGCTGGTCCGCCGCGCGCTGCCGATCGTCGCGATACCGACCACCTCCGGCACGGGCAGCGACCTGACCAAATGGGCGACGGTCTGGGACCCGGAGCGCAAGCGCAAGCTCTCGCTCAACCGCGACGATCTCTATGCCGAGGCGGTGTTCGTCGATCCCAGGATCACCGAGAGCCTGCCCTGGTCGATCACGCTGGCCAGTGGCCTCGATGCGCTTTCGCACTCGCTCGAAAGCCTTTGGAATATCCATGCGACGCCCGTCACGCGCGGCTTCGCTGTGACGGCGGCGCGCGATCTCATGGCCGGGCTGTGCAGCTTGCGCGACAACCCGCGGGATAGCCGCGCGCGGGCGCGGATGGCGTTGGGTGCGACGCGCGCCGGCCTGGCCTTTTCGAACACCCAGACCGCGCTGGCGCACAATCTCTCCTATCCGGTCACGCTGGAGCACCGTGTCGCGCACGGGATCGCGTGCTCCTTCTGCCTGCCCGAAGTGATGATCGCCGCGATCGGTGCGGATGCCGATTGCGATGCCGCGCTGGTCGAACTGTTCGGCGATTTGGGCCAGGCCCCGACGCGGCTCCGCCGGTTCCTGAGCGATCTCGGCGTTCCGGCAAGCCCGCAGGCGCTGGGCATCGGGCCGGAGGAATGGCGCGACATTGTCGACGCCGCCTTTGCCGGGCCGCGCGGGCGCAACTTCATCGGGGCGCGAAGCCGCTTTCCCGTAACCCCCCTTTCCATCGTCGCAGAGGCTTAACATGGCGCAGGCAGACGAGACGGCAATGAACCCGCAAACCGCAGTGCAAACGGACGCGCTCGAGCGGCTGGACAACATGCCATGGACGCGTTTCCACACCACGCTCACCATTGCGCTGGGCGTGGGCTGGGCGCTCGATTCGTTCGAGACGAACATTATCGGCAGCACCTTCGGCGTGCTCAAGGCGCAGTGGGGGCTGTCCGCGGCGCAGGGCTCGATCGCGGTCAGCATCTGGGTGGTCGGCATGCTGATCGGCGCGATCGGCTTCGGATATCTCGCCGATCGGTTCGGCCGCAAGCGTCTCTTCCTCGGAACGCTGCTCTGGTATGCAGTGTTCGCGACGGGGACCGCCTTTTCGTGGAACTACGAGTCGTTCCTGTTCTTCCGGTTCATGACTGCGCTGGCGGTAGGCGGCGAATATTCCGCGGTGACCGCGACCATGGGCGAGTTCTTCCCCAAGGCGCATCGGGGCCGGACGGACGCGCTGATCCTGTCCGGGTTCCCGGTGGGTGCAATGGCTTCGGCGGGCGTTTCCTGGCTGCTGTTCAGCTGGTTCCCGCCTGAGATTGGCTGGCGCATCGGCTTCGGCCTGGGCGCGGTACTGGCGCTATTCTTCCTCTGGGTGCGCCGCGCGATCCCGGAATCGCCGAGATGGCTATTGCAGCGAGGACGGGTCGCAGAAGTCGAGGCCATCGTTGAATCGGTCGCCGCCACTGCCACCGGCCGGGTTGCGTCGGAGCAATCCGCGCGCCGGTTTGCGCCCGCTTCCTTTGTCCCTGCTACGCCCTCGTTCCTGCGCAATCTGGGCGAGCTTGCCACCCGCTATCGTCGCCGTTGTGGCCTCGCCAGCGCGCTCAATTTCTCGCAGGCGGCCGTCGTCTATGGCGCACTAGCGCTGATGGCGCTGGTGATCCTGCCCGAGATGAAGGTGGCCGCCGCGGACCTGCCGCTCTATTATTTCTGGGGCAACGCTGCTGCGCTGCTCGGCGGTATGATGGGCGCCTATTGCGTGGAAGCGCTCGGGCGGCGCAACTCGCTGCTCCTGAGCTATAGCCTCACGGTCCTGGCCGTCCTGCCACTCTATGCGCTCACCAGCCTGCCGGGCATGGTATTCAGCTATTGCCTGATGCAGTTCGGGGTAACTTGGGCATATATCACTGCCTATGTGATCGCTGCGGAAATCCTCCCAACCCGCCTGCGGGCGACCGGGCTGGGTGTCTCCGTGGCGATCGGTCGTGTGGGGGCGATGCTGGCCCCGTTGGTGCTCACTTACGCCTATCAGGCGACCGGGGCGCCATCGTCTGCTCTACTCGTTCTCATCGTCCTGGCCCTGCCCGGTCCGATCGCAGCATTGCTATGGTGGTTTTGGGGCGAGGAAACCCGGAACGTGTCGCTCGAACAAGGCAGCGCGAACCTGCCGGATCAGCGAATCCCGCGAACGCGCCCGGTGCGATTTCCTCTGTTTTCCGCGTAATGGGGTGGCGGGGTCAGGCGTCTGGGAACGATGATTTGGCCGAGAGCGGTGTAATCTCAGGACATGCGGGCATGTTCGTTGAGGTATGGCACAGGTCACATTCCGACGATGCTTCCTGCCAAAGCATCTTCCGCTTGGAGGGTGATCAGGCAGCAGCTTAGCCGCGCTTGGGTCCTGGTATGGGTAAGGGCGAAACCTCGGTATCGATCCGATCAAGAAACGGCAGAAAACCGAGCTTTCCGGCTACCTCGTCAAGCACCTTCGTGATGCGGGAGGGAGGGGCGCAGGTTCGAGTCCTGTAGGCGCACCATCCATTTATAGCGCTGAATTCAGGCTAACCGGCCTCGCCTTGCGGGCGGGCGTCCGGCCGCTTCCGTGTGTGGTACCGGCTGGGTGACGGCTTCGGGGAAGAACCTCGCTTGCCGACGTTTGGCGTATGAGCAACTCGCCTTCCAAACGGGTCGAAGTGTCATCAAGGTTCAAACCGACGATCCCTCGCATGGCGCATCTTTTGTAACCGGAAGCTTGATTACGCATCGCGTGCCGCGCGGAGGTGCGCTGTGAATCTCGAACGAGCCACCGCAAACCGACATGATGCGCTCGACAATAGACAATCCCAGGCCAGTACTGGCAGCTCGCTTTCGATGATGCCCGGTCGTGTCATCCGGCCCTCGCAAGACGAAGCCAGGACCATCGTCCGCGACCGTGACGCTGCCGTTTGGCTCGACGCGGACCGAAACGGTGCACCCTTCCGGCGTATGCCGCACGGCATTGTCGATCAAATTTGCCAAAGCGATTTGCACCAGGCCGACTATGCCTTGGAAGCGGACGTTACTGTCGGCGGGCGCCGCGAAGTTGATATTGTGCCCCCTATGAAGCGCGAGAGGGGCCATCACGCTGACAACTTCACGCGCCAGCGCCACCGGGTCGAATGTCTCCGACCTGGCGTGATGGCGGTCCACTATGGCCAGATCCATCAATTGCTGGATCACGCGATTTGCCCGCTCGACACCGAGCCGTATCAAATCGCGTTCGGGGGAAGGGGGCAGCGCTTCGACGCGTAAAGAAATCAACGCGAGAGGTGTGCGCAATTCATGTGCGACATTGCCGATAAATTCGCCCTGAACGCGATACCCGGCTTCAAGGCGGTCAAGGGCATGGTTGGTCGCAAGAACGAGAGGCGTTGCTTCCAGGGGTACGCTGTCCGGTTCCAGGCGCTGATCGATATGGTCCAGTCCGATCGCGTCGGCTTGCCGGGCCGTTTGCCGGAACCGCCCTGTCACGCGTCGCAAGATCAGGAGCCCGATGGCCAGCGAGGCCAGCAGGGACGCTGGCATAATCCAGACAAAGCGCACGAGGAACGTCGTGACCACGTCATCTACGATATGGTTCGGAACCGTGCGATCCTGCGCAACCAGGATCCATTCCTTACGTCCCGGCCGAGATGTCGGAAGCGTGAGCGCGTCGTAAACGCCGTACTTGAAGAATCTCGGCCGGTCTCCGTGCTCGAGTGCGTCGAGCGGTATCGGAAGTGCGTTCGATCCAGTGCTTAACCTTGGCCGGCCTGCCCCGGAAATATCGAAGCGGCCTTGAAAGCTCAGGCCTCTCGCCTCCCAACTTATCGGGCTTTCCGCGGCGATGGCCAAGGCGTCCCGCTTAAGCCTTTCCGCAACAAATTGATCCGCAGTCGCGTTCAAAAGATAACCGAACAGTACGGGAAGTAACACTGCCAGCAGAAGGGATAGTGCAGCCTGAGAGAGGAATAGCTGCCAAAATATGGATCTGGGTGTGCCTATTTTCATATGTGCAGCAGGATATATCCAATGCCGCGCACGGTTTTCAGGCTGACATCCGTCGTCGAAATTTCAAGTTTTCGTCGAATTCGATGGATGTATACTTCTATAGCGTTGGAGCCAAGCATGCTGCTTGAGCCGAACAGTTGGTCCTCGATGACTCGTTTTGAGAGAACGTGGCCTGATCGCCGCATCAACAATTCAAGTAGTTCGGCTTCGCGTTCCGAAAAGTCGGCGGGTTTGCCTCCTATGCGCACTTCCCGGGTCTGGGTATCAAGGGACAGGTCTCCCACGGCGAGGAGATGTTCCACATAACCGCCCTGACGGCGGAGCACGGCGCAGATTCTGGCGTGCAACTCGGAAAAGAGGAATGGCTTGACGATATAGTCGTCGGCGCCGCTCTCCAAGCCCCGCACGCGCATTTCCCCCTCTCCGCGTGCGCTCAGCACGAGAATTGGCTCGATGCGCTTACAGGCGCGCAGGCGCCGTAGCAGAGTGAGCCCGTTCTCATCCGGAAGGCCCAGATCCAGGATCACTGCTGCGTAGCTGATTGTCCGGATCAGCAGTTCTGCATCGCCAGCGCTGCTCGCCAGATCACAACGCATATCGCGCTTTGCGAACGCTGAAACCATCGCATTGGCGAGCTCCACATCATCTTCGACGATCAACAAGCGCATCTAACTTGCTCCGTTCAAAGCGAGGGAGGCTGGTAGTTGGGATGCGTCTCCGGGTGCGCGGATGCGCTTGCGGTCGGTACTGTCAGCGAGTGAGCGGGGCCGTTCGGAGCGCCAGGTCGATACTCGCATTGCCATGCTCGATCGCTGTCCTCGCCATTGCTTCCATCTGTCCGTTTGCATGACAGAATGGCTTTATATTGCGACCGCAGCTTTCGTAGCGTCACCCATCTCGAACAAGCGGCTTGGCTCGATGCCGGGTGAGGGGCCGCGGTCTCGTGACCCTTTCTTCAGAAGCGATGAATTTATACCGTTTTGGATTGATTCGGCGGAAAACCCGGTCGCTGAACTGTACGGATTTGAGACAGCGCGGAGCCCATCCCGCATATCCGTAAGGTTGGCGTAAGCTACCTCCATCACGAAGGGGCAGCCGAGTTTCAGCATGCCGCCTTCCACGGAGGCTCCATGCGCGAGGCCAGTATGGGAGGACGCACGATGGAAGAAAGAGCGCATTCCTATGACCATCTTACCCCGCGTGAGTTGCAGGTACTCGACCTCGCCGCCGGCGGTTTCTGTGCCAAGGAAATCGCCCGGCGGCTGGAAATCAGTCCCAAGACAGTGGACCGTCATGTCGGGAATATTCGCTTGAAGCTTCGCGCCCGTAACCGTGCCCATATGATCCGACTTGCGTTGCGGTTCGGCATCGAGGATCGTCTCGACATTCCCTTCGTCATTACCGGTTAGCAGCATTCATTGCTGCGGAAGCGGTGGAAGGGGCTGCACAAGAGGTACTTTGGGCGCCTGCGGCGCGAAGGAGTTCGTGCGTGCCAGGCGGGCGGCTTCCTCATGTATGGCCGCCTGCACTGCCGGATTGTTCAGATCGATCGGTCCGGCGTTCGGGTTACCCGGAATCGCGCGGCTGTTTGCGACGAGTATCGCCATCGGTGCCTTGCTTCCATCGGCGGCCCGGTAGCGACCGGGATCGGCGCCGGGGCAGGTGGTTCCGGTAGCCGCGAAGAACGCATCGGCGCTCTTGCGATCCTGACACATCCGCGCGACGGCCACGTTATCAAATCCCATCGCGTGCCAAGCGGCTGCATCGGATCTGCGCGTGCATCCTTCGTCGCTGTGCCCGAAATTCAGGTTGATCCCGATCGGTCCGCCTGCAACGCCACCACCCGTTCCGATCAGGCAAGGATTGGCGCCGGCGAAATAGCTGCCCTGGACGCTTGGGGTGGTCCATTCGTGTCCGTTATAGGTGACGGTCTCATGGGCCGGCGTCTCGCTTACGGGGCCGGTAATTGCCTCGACATTCACTGCGCTATTGGTCGTAGCGGTATCCGATGTGGTCTGCTGGGCGTGAGCGGCTGTGGCACTGACCATCAGGACGAGGGTCGCCGCGACTGCAAAGTGCTTCATGATCGAACTCCTGAACGGAAAGGGAGGCGGGACGACAGCTGCCATCCCGCCCGTACGCGCCCTATTCGGCGGACCAGCCGAGCGAGCCGAACCCGAACAACACAGGGCCAGCCGCTCCTGCCGCGTTCCAGTCGATGCTGGCTGCATTCACGGTGGTGTTGTTGTTCGCGTTGAAGTTGAGGTTGAACTTATAGTCGCCGGCGCTCTCGCCGAAGTTCATCACCTGCATGTTCAACGCCGCGTTGCCATGCGTCAGGCCGCCATAGACGCCCGAATTGTAGCTGCTGCTGTTGATCGATCCGACGGCCGAGGGGCTTACGCTGGTGCTGATCGTGGTGCCGGCTTCACCGACTCCGCCGACCACGGCATAGCTGGTGCCGCCGGGCAGGCTGTTGATGTTCATCGTGCCGCCGAAACCACTGCCGGACGATGCCGACAGCTCGTTGCCGATGGTACCGCTGATCCCGCTGCTCGTGTCACTGTTGAGCGAGCCGGTATTGACGCTACCGTTCGTGAAGCCGCCTGCTCCCAGGCCGATCGCTCCGCCGATCGTGGTGGAGCCCGACGACTGGGCAAGGGCCGGAGTGGCCGCGAGTACCGCCAAGGCGGCGGCGCCGAGTGCAATCATCTTCATCATAGATCTCCTACCGTCCCAGCGATTGCTGGTTCGAGGATTAGGACATGCGGAGGGTTGGACAGCTATCCAGCGGAAGCAGCCGGACTTGTTCCTTGGGGCGGGAATCCAGCCCAATAGGTAGTGGGGGATTTACGGTGGTTGCAGCGCCACAGACGGGCCAGGGATGCTGGAAAATCTGTAGGTGTTCCCTCGGATGGGCGTTCGGTTGGGTGGTGCCTCGTTCCGAGTGCTGGGTGAGAACGCTGAGCGGTCCAAACGCGATATGGACCCCGAACGATCTGGCGCTAGACTTTCGCCATGGGGGACGAATCGCAGCCATCGCCGGCGCTTGAGCCGCTTGCCTATCACCGCCTGATCGTCGCGCATCTGCGCGAGAACGAACCGGAAATCTGGGCGTGGGGCAGCTCGCAGCAGGTGCGCGAAGAGCAGCTGCAGGAGATGCGCTCCTATCTGCTGCGCGAGACCTATCGCCTGGATGCCGAGGCGCATCCGGAGGTGCATGCGGATTGCACCGCGGTGCTTGCGAAGCTGGAGATCGATGCCCCGGTCACGCTGTACCAGGCAGCTGATGGCGCGATGAATGCCGCGCTCTGCTATGTGCCGGGCGAGATCCATCTGATGTTCCACGGGCCGGTGCTGGAGAAGCTGACCCGCGAGGAGCGGATCGCGCTGCTCGGGCATGAACTGGCCCATTACCGGCTCTGGTCGATCGAGGGCGGCGCCTATTATACCGCGACGACGATCCTCGATCATGCGCTCGCCTATCCCGGCGCGGCGCCCAGTCATGTCGAGACGTCGCGCCTCTTCCGCCTTCATACCGAGCTTTATGCCGATCGCGGCGGCGCGGTGGCGGCCGATGCGGCGGGGCCGGCGATCTCGACGCTGGTCAAGACGATGACCGGGCTCGCCGCGGTCGATCCCCAAGCCTATCTGCGCCAGGCGGCCGAGGCGGAAAGCGATGCCAGGGCTTCGCAGGGCGAGACCCATCCCGAGATATTCCTGCGCGCGCAGGCGCTCGACCGCTGGTGGCGTGGCGATGGGGATCTGGAAGCCTGGATCGAGAAGCGCATCCGCGGGCCGCTTTCGCTCGAGGCGCTCGACCTGCCGCGCCAGGACGAGGCGACCGCGATCACGCGGGGCTTCCTGACGCGTCTTGCGGCACATCCCGCCGCCGATGCCGAGGCGACGGGCAATCTGTTGCGCCGCTATTTCCCGGATTGGCATGCTGGAGAGGAGGCGGTGTCCGATGCTGCGCTGGCGCCCGAGCGGCTCGACGGATCCTTCCGCGACTATCTGGTTTCGCTGAGCCTCGACGTGGCGATGGCCGATCCGGACGGCCGCGATGCGATGCTGACCGCCGGTGCCGGGCTGGCCAGCCTGTATGATGGCATCGAACCCTTCAAGGCGGCGCTGAAGCGCGATCTGAAATTCACCAAGGCCGCGATCGACCGCGTCTTCGCGCCGCTCAAAAAGGCCGGGGCATGAGCGATACGGTTGTGCAGACGCTCGGGCAGCGACTGGCCGAAGGCGGGGGGCTTCCCGCCGAGGATCTCCTGCACGCGATGCTGCCGCTGATGCATGCCGTGGCGGCGCTGCATGCCGCGGGGCGCGTCGCCGATCTCGGGCCGGAAACCGTGCTCGAGCCGGCCGACGGCCGCTTTGCCCTGGCCCGACCGGAGGGGAAGGCGGCGAGCTATAACGAGGCGCGTCTGCGCGCCGTGCAGCCGCATCTTTCTTCGGCCCTGCGTGTCGTAGGCGAGTACCGCGTCGCCACCGATGCCGATACCGGCAGCCATATCGATGATCTGCGGGTTCGCGACGAAGATGCGGAGGACGTCAAGCCGGCCTACCTCATCGGCTATCGCGCCTGGGAGCAGGCGATCGGGCACCATGACGAACTGGCCGACATCTTCGTTATCGGCCTGATCCTCGCCAGCCTGACGTGCGGGCTGGACATGACCGACGAAGAGGACGCCAAACGCTTCTCGGCCAACCAGTCCAACCTGTTCCGCCTCAATGCCTCGCTCCATCCGGTCATCGCATCGCTGATCACCGAGATGACGGTGCTCAACCGGCATGAGCGCGCCACCGATCTGGCCGGGCTGGCGCAGCGACTGGAGGGGTATCGCGACCAGCCCCTCGGCCTCGATGTCGAGCGTGCCCTTGCGGGCGCGAGCGGCACCCAAGGGCGCCGGACCGCGGTACTCACCCATCTGCGCGACAGGCTGTTCGATCTCTCGCGCCGCAATCGCCTGATCCATTTCCGGCCGACCCAGGCGAGCGTGAACCTCACCGTCGCCAGCGTTCCGGTGGTGATGCGCCTCGAATCGATCCGCGCCGATCAGCTTTGCACCTGGGACAATCGCTTCGCCGCCGAGGTGCTGGGCGGTGGGCAGATCGCGCTCGGCAAATGGCTGCGCTTCGAAGATCAGCCCTATCTGTCGTCGGCGTTCGACCGGATCATCCAGGAAACCCGTCGTGATCGCGCCGAATATGGTTTCAGCCATCTCCGCCTCGTTATCGGTTTCCTGCGCTGGCACAATCTGAAGGAAGCGCCGAACGAGCGTATCCAGTCGCCCTTGCTGTGGCTGCCGGTCGAGGTGTCCAGGAAGAAGGGGGTGCGCGACCAGTATCTGCTGCGCTGCCCGGGCAGCGAGGCCGAGTTCAATCCGGCGCTGCGCCATTATCTGCGCCAGCTCTATGATATTCAGCTGCCGGAAACGGTCGATCTGGCGCACACCACGATCGAGCAGATCCACGCCGATATTGCCGCACAGATTCACCGCAGCGAGCCCGGCGTCACGCTGGCGGTGACCAGCAAGCCCGAGATCGAGCTGATCCACCAAAAGGCCGTGCAACGGCTGAAGCTGTTCCAGCGCCGACGCCAGCGGACCGCGCGGGCGAGCGGCGTCTCGCGCCCCGATTTCAGCTATGAGCGCGACGATTACCGGCCGCTTGGTCTGGCGCTGTTCGACAAATATGTCCGGCCCACGCCCCTGCCGCAACGGCTGGCGGTCGGCGCGCGGATGCCGGCCCGGCCGGACCGGATGGTTGCGGGCAGCGACGCCGAGGCGATGACCTATGCGCTCTCGGGCGGGGAGGGGCACCGCTATTCCTGGGAGATCGATCTCACCCAGGTGACGCTTGCCAATTTCAACTACAAGAAGATGTCGCTGGTCCGCGACTATAACCAGCTGATCGACGACAAGGCGCCGCCGCCGGCGTTCGACCGGATTTTCTCTATCGAGCCACGCGCGCTTGATGAAGGCGCGCCGCCGCCCTTGCCGCTGGCCGAGCTGAACGGGGTGGTCGCCGCCGACGCAACCCAGGACGCGGCGGTCGCATTGGCGCGGACCGGACGCAGCTTCATCATCCAGGGGCCGCCGGGCACCGGCAAGTCGCAGACGATTACCAATCTGATCGCCGACTATGCCGCACGCGGCAAGCGGGTGCTGTTCGTCTGCGAGAAGCGTGCGGCGCTGGACGTGGTGTTCAACCGGTTGAAGTCCGCCGGTCTCGATCGGCTCGCCTGCCTGATCCACGATTCGCAGGAGGACAAGAAGGCGTTCGTCCTCGACCTCAAGGACAGTTATGAGCGCTGGACGAAGCAGGATGACGGGCTCGATGCGATCCGGGCGAGCCGCTCTCGCACGGTCGATGCGCTAGAACGCCATCTCCAGAGCATCGCCGGGTTCGAAGCGGCAATCAGCCGCGTGCCCGAGGCGACCGGTGCGAGCCTGCGTGCGATCATTCGCCGCCGTGCCGCCCTGCCGGCCTCGACGCCGCTCGATGCCGCCACGCGCGAGCGTTTGCCGTTGCTCGCCGAATGGGACGCGCATCGCTCGCTGGCGGACCGTGTCCACCGCACCATGGCGGAGGGTTTCGGCCTGACCAGCCTGGCCGAACATCCTTTTGCCCGGCTCGCTCCCGCGATGGTGGCGAGCGCACGTGCCTATGGCGAGGCGGAAGCTGCGATCGGGGAAGGGGAGGCGCTGGTCGACGCGCTCGACGCAGCGCTCGAAGACGAGACCATGCTGCTCTCGCCCGATACGCGGCTCAGCGACGCGCTGCTGCTCGTCCGTGCCGCGCGGGAGGCGGTGGAGACCAATCTGGCGGGCAATATCGGCCTGCTCGATCCCGAATCCCGATTGTCGCGCGATTTCGCTGCCGGCCGTGCCGATCTCGACCGCGCCGCCGCTGAATCGCATGCGGCCGCCGAGGCCGCCGCCAATTGGCGCGATCCGCTGACGGCGGAGGACACGCAGGCCGCGCTCGATCAAGCACGGCGGCAAGAAGGCAGCTTCTTCAAGTTCCTGAGCGGCAGCTGGCGGCGCCTCAAGTCGACAGTGCGCGCGCGCTATGACTTTGCCGGGCACGCAGTGGAGCCGACCATCACCGCCGTGCTCGAGCGGCTGGCCGCGCGGCATGCCGCCGTGGCGGCGGAGGCGGTTGCCGGGCGTTCGCTTGCCCAGCGCTTTTCCACCAGCGATGCCAATCGCCTGGCCATGGCGCGCGATCATTGGGCCGGTGCGACCGCGCCGATGCTGCGCACGCTGGTGACGCACGCTCGCTCGGCGCCCGATCCCGCTGCGCTGATCGGGCGTGAGGCACATTCCGCAGCGGGGATCGAAGCGCTCGCCGCGCTTTGCGATCGTCTGCTGATGGGGGCGGGTGGATTACCGATCGGTGCGCTTGCGGAGGCTTTCCGCGACATGCGCGAGGGGCTGGAGGAACTGCCCGATCTGCTTCCGTCGCTCGCCGCGGCGGATGCGGCGGGGGAGCGCATGTCCTTCGCGCTGCGCAACCTGACCGGCAGGCCCGAGGCGATCGAGGCGCAGATTCTCGACGAAGCCTTTGCGCGTCTGCTGCGCGAGGAGCCGGCGCTCCAGCGCTTCGATGCCGCCGAACTCGGTGCCCGCGCCCGCCGCGCAGCGCGCGCGCGCACCTTGCTGAACGAGGGCAACTCGAGCGCTATCCTGGCAGTCAACCATCGGCGTTTTCGCGACCATGTCAAACAGGCGATGCTCTCGGTCACCCAACTCGACGGAGCGGGACGCGAATTCAAGAAGACCTATTCGACCGGCAGGCGCGAGCTTGAGCACGAGTTCGGCAAGAGCATGCGCTATCGCTCGATCCGCGACCTGTCCGACGACGAGACCGGCGCCGTGGTGATCGATCTCAAGCCGATCTGGCTGATGAGCCCCCTTTCGGTGTCGGACACGCTGCCGCTGCATCCCGAACTGTTCGATGTGGTGATCTTCGACGAGGCCAGCCAGATCCCGACCGAGGAAGCCGTGCCCGCGCTCAGCCGCGCCCCGCAGGTGATCGTGGTGGGCGACGAGATGCAGCTCCCGCCCACCAGCTTCTTCGCCGCCGCGCGCGACGAGGACGAGATGCAGGTGACCGCGGAAGAGGATGGCGAAACCGTCGCGATCCTGCTCGACGCCGACAGCCTGCTCAACCAGGCGGCGCGCAGCCTGCCGGCGACCCTGCTCGCCTGGCATTATCGCAGCCGCTCCGAAGCGCTGATCAGCTTCTCCAACGCGGCGTTCTACGATGGCCGGCTGATCACCATTCCGGATCTTGCCATCGCCGACGCTTCGACGGAGCCCGGGCCGTTGCGTTCGGACGACGAAGGCTCGGCCGCGATCGCGGTCAACCGGATGCTGGCGCGCGCGATCAGCTTCCAGCCGGTCGCCGACGGCATCTACGAGAAGCGCGCGAACGAGCCCGAGGCGCGGCTGATCGCGGCGATGGTGCGCGACCTGCTGTTCCGCGAAACCGGGCTCAGCATCGGAATCGTCGCCTTCTCGGAGGCCCAGCAGAGCGAGATCGAGGACGAGCTGGAAGCACTCGCCACCGCCGACAAGGCGTTCGGGGCGCGGCTCGAGGCCGAGTATACCCGTGAGGATGACGGCCAGATCAACAGCCTGTTCGTCAAGAATCTGGAGAATGTGCAGGGCGACGAGCGCGACGTGATCCTGCTCAGCATCTGCTACGCCCCCGATGCGAACGGGCGGATGGCGATGAATTTCGGCCCGATCAACCAGCGCGGCGGCGAGAAGCGGCTCAACGTCATCTTCAGTCGCGCGCGGCATCACATGGCGGTGATCTCGACGATCCGGGCCGAGGCGATCACCAACACGCATAATGATGGCGCTCGCGCGCTGCGCACCTTCCTGTCCTTTGCCGAGGCGCAGGCGCGCGGCGATGCCGCGCACGGCCAGGCGGTGCTGGCGACGCTGAATCCGGAGGCGCAACGCATCTTCGCCCGGCCGGCGCCCGCGGATGCGCTGCGCGACGCGATCGCCACTGCGCTCCGTGCCAGGGGACATCAGATCGGCGTGCATGTCGGTAGCGCCAGCTTCCGCTGCGACCTTGCAATCCTGGCCGAGGATGGCCGCAGCCACCGGCTTGGTATCCTGCTCGACCGGCAGGATGGCGGCGCGATCGAGGATCGCTATGTCTTTCAGCCCGCGATCCTGCGCGCGTTCGGCTGGAAGGTGATCGATATCCCCTCGCACAGCTGGCTGCGCGATCCCGCCGCAGTGATCGTCCAGATCGAAGCCGCGCTGCGCCGCGACCCGGACGAGGACGATGATCCCTTCGAGGGCCAGGCGCCGCCCCCGCCGGCCGTTCCCGCGCCGGTGCTGGAACCGGAGGCACAGCCTGACGCGGAGCCGGGCGACGGGCCGCAATTCAGCAGCTTCCGTTTCCAGCAGGGCAGCTCGGACAAGTTCTGGAAGATCGCGGTCTCGGGTGTCGAGACGATTGTGGTGTTCGGTCGGTCCGGCACCAAAGGCAGCACGGTGCTGAAGGCGTTCGAGACGCCCGAACGCGCCCGGCGCGAGGCGGCGAAGCTGATCGCCGAGAAGGTACGCAAGGGCTATGTCGAGGACTGACCGGTAGCCCGGTCGCTTTGATATGCCCTGCTATGGGCTGCCGTGTGGCGGCGTCGATCTCGCGGGGAGCCGGATAGTCGCCGATCACCAGCGCGGACGTGCGTGGCGAATCCATGCGTTACGAACGGATGTTGGGCTGCTTCCCGACAATTTTCCGGGGTCACTGTCGCGCCGTTCTGGCGAAAGGGGCGCGGGGCAATCTCGCGGCAGGAAAGCGAGGGATAGCGTGGTCGGCCCCGATTTTTCGAAAGCGCGATAAATTCTCCGCAAAATGTTCGCAGGCTGTTGACAGCGGATTCCCTCCCCCGTAGAGGCGCTCGCCTACCCCGTGCCCAGATGGCGGAATTGGTAGACGCACCAGCTTCAGGTGCTGGCGCTCGCAAGGGCGTGGAGGTTCGAGTCCTCTTCTGGGCACCACTTCTCGCTCTGGCACTGTCCAGCAGCGTCCAGTAAGCAGCTGGTTTCACAGCATTTTTCGACGGAAGATCGCCGGCTAACGTCCGGCAAAATCCGGCTAGAACCACCAGCAGCACCAACATTTTGATGGTGTTTTTGATGGTCCCGGATGGACCCGGCTTGCTGGGAAAATCCACATGCTGACTCACATCCAGATTACCGCCGCCAAGCCCTCGGCGAAGGCCTACAGCTTGCGCGATACGCAGGGCCTCTACCTTACCGTGAAACCCAACGGCTCGAAGCTCTGGCGACTGAACTACCGCTACCTCGACAAGCAGAAGACCCTTCACCTCGGGACATGGCCCTCGGTTGGCCTTGCCGACGCCCGCACGCGCCGCGACGACGCCAAACAGAAGATTGCTGCCGGTATTGATCCATCGTTGGAGAAGAAGCGCGCTCGAATCGCTGCGAAGTATGCCGCGGCGAACACGTTCGAGGCGGTCGCCAAGGAATGGCTCGTGAAGTGCGAGCGGGACGGCCTTGCCAAGGTGACGATCGATAAGATCAGTTGGCTCCTCGACAAGGCCTATCCCGTCATCGGCAGCATTCCGATTGCCCAGATCACGCCGCACGAGGCCCTTGCCGTCCTGCGGAAGGTTGAGGCCACCGGCGCTTACGAGAGCGCCAGGCGCATGCGCAGCGTGCTTAGCCGCGTCTTTCGCTACGGAGTCGCGACTGTGCGATGCGAAAAGGATGTCGCAGCCGACCTGCGCGGCGCGATCGCAGTGCCCAGGGTCAAGCATTTCGCCGCCATCACCAAGCCATCCGACGTCGGCGCGCTCATGAGGGCGATCGAAGGCTATAGCGGGCACAAGGTCACCCAGATGGCGCTTCGGCTGTCCCCGCACGTCCTTCTGCGGCCCGGCGAACTCCGGCAGGCGGAATGGACCGACATCGACTTCGAGGAAGCTACTTGGTCCATTCCAGCGGAGAGAATGAAGATGCGCCGACCGCACCGCGTCCCGCTATCGCGCCAAGTGCTCGCGATGCTTGAGGAGCTGAAGGAGCACACGCACTGGTGGAAGTATCTGTTCCCCTGCCTCGGCAAGCCGCGCAAGGCGATGTCCGAGAACGCCGTGAACCAAGCCCTTCGCCGGCTCGGCTACACGACGAACCAGATGACCGCCCACGGCTTCCGCGCGATGGCTGCGACCCTGCTCAACGAAATGGGAGAGTGGCACCCGGACGCGATCGAGCGGCAACTGGCGCATGTGGACTCCAACCAGGTCCGTCGCGCGTATGCTCGCGGCGAATATTGGGACGAGCGCGTGCGGATGATGCAACACTGGTCGGACCATCTCGATCTGCTTCGCGACGGCGGGAAGGTTCTGCGGCCCGATTTCAGCGCGAGCCGCGCAGCTCGACAATAGCCATGCCGATACCCTGCGCGGGCGAAGTTCGCTTCACTCGCGCAGGGTTGTCGGATCGGATCGCAGCGGGGTGGCGGTGCTCAAAGCGCCAGCGCGAGTTGCCGATCATCTGCGCCCTGGTCTTCGCTATCTCGGATGCCGAGAAGCGTCAGAGCCAGTTCGTTCGCTGCCTGGATGCGTATGTTCTCGGTTGGCGCGGTTATACCGACACGGACCCACGCAGGGGCGGCAAGGATGGCTTGTGCCATCGGATGGGCTGCGACGCGTTCCATGTCGCCATGGTAGAACATAAAGAGAACTAATTGAAGGCCGCGCGGCGACGCGGTCGCCAGGAGGGCGTGAGCACCTTTCGACAACACACGATCGTCACATCGGCAATGCTAAGTCGCACCGCTATCAAAGATGGATCGGTGAAATTGGCTGGCGTGATTCTGCGGGAAGAACTCTATCGGTTGGTCTGGGCCGAACCGATGACGAAGATTGCGGCCCGCTTCGAGGTTTCGGGAAGCTATCTGGCGCGGGTTTGCGAAACGCTCAACGTGCCTCAGCCACCGCGCGGATATTGGGCGAAGCTCGAAGTCGGCAAGGCAGCGCCCGCTCCTGCATTGCCTGAACTTCGAGCGGGGGATCCGCTTGGCTGGTCGCGCGACGACGCCCCGATTCCGCGCGCGAAGCCTGCTTTACCCAAAGTCCGACGCCAACGCGTCGCGGCCCGGCCGACCTTACCGGCGATCCACGCTCTCGTCAGTGGCGCAAAGGCCGTGATTTTGAATAGCCGGCCTGTCGATGATCGTGGCCTGTTACGACCGTTCAAGCGTAAGTTAGTCGACATCAATGCATCGGAGGCGTGCCTCGACAGTGCGCTGCTGCTCGCAAATAGCCTGTTCAACGCATTCGAAGAGGCGGGCCACGCGGTGATGCTCGCGGCGGCGACATCGGGGCTGCGTCGCGACACGATCGACGAGCGTGAGGCAGGCGGCCCCGCGCGCCATCATCCGCCCTATCCTCCATTTTGGACACCCGACCGGCCAACGATCGTGTCGATTGGATCGGTCGCCATCGGTTTGTGCGTGATCGAAATGACCGAGCGTGTGACGATGCGCTACGTGAATGGCGGGTATGTCCGCGACACGCCCGAACTCGCAGTTCGGATGGAGCGCTCGCGCAACCACAGCTTTACGACAGTCAAGGAGGTGTCCTCCGGTCGGCTCCGCGTCATCGCTTATTCTCCCTACGGTCGTGTCGCGTGGTCGCGTGCCTGGCAGGAAGCCAAGGCCAAGACCGATGGCGTCCCGGTCTCCGCTATCGTCAACGCAGTCTTGATCGAGGCTCGCGCACTGGTCGGCAAGCTCGAGGAAGCGGCGCGCCAAGCCGAGATCGAGTGTCAGGCACGGGAGGCGCAGCACGAGAAATGGCGACGGGAGGACGACCGTCGGCGCGTGGAAAAGTCCATCGCGGATAGCCGCGAAGCGCTTGCCGACGTGATCGAACGATGGTCGCGCGTGATGGCGATCGAACAGTTCTTTCAGGGGGTGGAAGTGCGCGCAGCATCGCTCGACCCGGACGAGAAAGCTGCGGTGCTTGCTCGCCTATCGTTGGCCCGGGAATTCCTTGGATCGAGCGATCCGTTGGGCTCCTTCCTCGGATGGCAAACCCCCAGAGAGCGTTACCAGCCGCTGTACGAGAAGGGATAGCCACAGGGCGTCCTTGTTGCCAAAGTCTCCGCTGCATGACCGCCCGCGCATTCCGGGGCGCTACTAAGCAATCGTTCGTCGATGGTTGGGAAATTGCCTGACAGGATTGCGCCCCATTATCGGACGTATGAAGTTGGTACCGTCCGTCCCAAGACCGCCGTTCGTTCGTTCAGCCGCGAGCTGAACGACGGTCACTAAGTCATAAAATAGCCGGCCCGCTTTCGAGCGGCGATCGCCACAAGCAGTCGCTCATTCAGGGTTAGCACAGGCTGAAACGGACGGTTCCGAAATATGATGGATGCCCGAAGCTAAGAACCGCTGCTTCCAAGCACCGCGACCGGGGGGTCGCGATCAGCGAACTCGCTGATCGACGCCTTCCCGCTTACGGTTCCGTCGAGCACCGCTGTCATGACGCGTTCAAAGGCCTCGACGACCGCGGCGGGCGTCTCGTTCATCTTGTGCTCGAACAAGAGGGCGTCGTGCATGGGGAGCACCACCCTGACGTCGTCCATGGCGGCGACCTCAAGAAGCGCTCTTTTGAAAATCAATGACGCAGTTCCCTGGACCACCTGGCTGACCGCAGATCGCTGCTCCTTCTTGGTGAGCTGGCCACTTCCGGCGCGTCGATAGTGGTTGCCGAGGACGGTGGCCACGAGTCCAGTTTGCTGAAAGTCTAACCAGACGGACTTTTTCCAGTCCTCGTAGCGCTGAAAGAGCTGGAATGCCGCCTTCGCCTTCTGGTGATCGACCCCTAGCGCGGAGGCGGCGTCGACAAGGGCCTTCCGACTCATCCCGTACGCGTAGGACAGGAAGAGTTGCTTCGCGGCCTTGCGGTTCCCGACTACGCCGAGGTGGGTACTGGCGAACAGGTTGTACATGTCACCAGCGCCGTAGAGCCGCTTTAGCTCCTCGTCCCCTGAAAGTGCGGCCATTATGCCAACCTCGAACTGGTCAAAGTCGACATAACTGAGATTAGCGCCTTCGTGCGAGCCGACGATGGACCGGTATCGTTTGGGTATGTTCTGGAGACTGGGGCTGCGCAGCTGGACACGCGACGTGCGTGAGCCGAAGACGTCGATTACTGGCCGCGTACTGTCGCTTGATAGGGTGAGCGATCCGAGGACGCGACGTGCAGTGTCGAGCGCGAGTAGCGCGATTGTATCGCCGCCAAAGTCATGGTCATGCGGCACGAACTCCAGCAGGTATTCGACCGATACCTCGTCTAGTTCGAAACCATCGCTCAACAGCTTCGCTTCGATCGAGCGCCTATTTGGCGTCTCGAGCGGCATGTCGTGCTTGGCAGAGTAATTCTTTAGCGCGATGAAATACTCGTGCTCGGCCAGCGCGCGCTTTTCTGAAAGCCCGGTGGTATCAATCGAGATTCCCGCCGACATCGCGAGTTGGAGCGCGCGATAGGCAGGTACCTCGATGCCGAAGAAACGATCAAGCTCCCCGTTTGCTGCGGCCGTCGCGCAGAGTTCCAGATACATCGCCGCCATTGCCGTGGCGGCCTTCGCGGCGATATCGGCCTCGAACGGTACGCCCTTGTTGAACATTTTCTGGTAGGTGTCGCACACCTCCTGCTCAGCGCCATAATGGCCGAGCTGACTTGTCACGTCCCGCTTCTCACGCGCGAGCCGGTCGTCGGGCACGCCGCTGGTCGAGATGCGAAACTCGTCAAGATCTATGATATTCCCGGGCAGCGTACCGGTAGCGTCGAACAACGCGTCACGGATCATCCAGAAATCGTGACATACCACGGCGCCGGCAAAACCCACGACGCCAGCGGCATCGGTTTCCTCGATCTGGCCGTCTTTAAACCAATAGAAGGCGTCTGCCCCCCTGCCGGTGAAGTCCTTTATGAACAGCATCAGCATGGACCCGAGGTCAATCATACCCGCTAACCTCGTCGACTAGGTTCAGCAGGTCGGTGCTTTCGCGGACGGCGAACGGCAGACCATCAGCGTTGCAGTGGCGCTCGGCGCGAACGCTCGTGCCCTTCAGACAGATCGGGACATGGCCGTAGAGCGGCCGTAACGCCTCCTCGCTAAGGACCGAGGAGGCGATCAGGAAATAGCGCGCGTTCTGGTAAGGCAGCGCTTCGAACTCCTCGACGCACTTCTCGATCAGCGCCTTTTCCTTCACGCAACGAAGCCAGATCAGGATGGCGGCAGCCTCGCCCGACTTGATGTCCTCCCTCAGCTTGCGGTTGGCAAGCGCGACCAGTTCGTTTGAGCGGTGCTGGCGCATCGCGAGCAGCATCCAGATGTTATAGTTCTGCCAGTCATGGATGGCCCCGTCCTCGGCCAGCAAGAAGGCTTCAAGCGCTGGTAAACAGCGTCCGTCCCGATCCAACGTAGCGATCAGCCGACAGTATTGATCAGTCGAGACCGCGTGCTCGGACAGCGAGCGGGAGAGGGTGTCGAGCAAGTCCACCGACAGCGCGTCACCCACGTCGAATAGCCCGGACTCGACGATTTTCGCGACGCGGTTTACCGCGAAGCGGAACGTTCGCGTCTGCGAATCCCCTTCCGCAATGCAGCGGCTAAGTATCCCGAAGATGTAGGTGACGGACCTAGTCACAATGCGCCGGCTGCGTGACTGCCACATCTGGTTGATCGCGATAGTCGAGCTGTCCTGCGACGGGAAGAATTCCGCAAGCTTCGCCGCCCCGACATCAGGCGCCAAGATCTCGGTCTTGTTGGCGTTGATGTTGAGCCCGACCTTGCGCAGTTCCCTGATAAGGTCCTGCAAGGCGCGCCGCGCGTGCAGCTCCGAATCCGCAATTACGCGAATATCGTCGACATAACGGTAGTAGTCGTAACCCTTTCGCGTCATCTCCCGGTCGACGAATGACAGCAAAATGTTTGACAGGAACGCGGAAGCGTCTCGGTTCTGCGGCAAGCCGTGGTCACGGCTGAACGTCCATTGGCTGAGAAGCCGGTCGAGCGTGGCGATGGCGTTGCGTATCTGCAGCTTCTCAGGCCCGGTTGCGACGATGTCCGGCACCGCCTTTTCTAGCGCGTCGATGATCTGCACGCGCGAGACGTTCTCGAAGAAGTTGCTGAGATCGGTGACCAGCAGATGCCGGCCCGACCTGCGGAACGTGAGAGTAACGCCCTCGAACGTGAACCAGCGATCAATTTTATTCTTGAAGAGGTATTTCGCGTTCAGCGGCGCCGGCTCGTAGCGGTAGCTTAGAACCCTGTGACCAAGCAGCGGATCGTAGAACGGGATAAGAAAGCTGCAAATCGCTTGGTAGACGAAGCGATCGAAAAAGTCGGTTTCCAAGCCATAACGTTCGCCATAGCCTTTCTTTGGTATGTTTCGGACGACGCTACGCGTGCCTTTATATACCCCGTTCCATTCCTGCAGGAGCGAGATGATGGTCCGTTTTGCCTCGGCAGGATCTTTGAAGAGATCGTCGTATTGTAGGCAGTCGAAGTACCAATCATCTCGCATGTCCTGGCGTAAGTGCTTTAGCACTAAATCGAACTTGACCGGGAAACCAAGGGCCTGTCCGTTGAGCCAAAACCCTGGATCGAGCACGTAGCTGGTCTCGCCGTCGGTCTCTTTAGCGCTTTCCACCCCGGCTTATCCTCAGTTCCGCTGGATTGAGCCCCAGACTTGGAAGCAGTTTTAGTGCAGCTTGAGCAGATCGTCAGCAACGACGAAAATTCTGCCAATCGCAGGTGACGCGTTAAGGCTCGGCTGTCATGGCGCCCTGCTGGTCCGGCCAAACGAACGTCCGCCTTTCGTTCTTGTCGCCACCAGAGCAGCTAGTCAGCTATCGGCCCAAAATCCGCCCATTCAACCGAACACCGTTTACCGCTCAATCCGTGTCAGTTTCTTTAGGCTCGCGTAATCGATCAACGTTGCCCGTCCGACCTTCTTAGTTTCCAGATCGCCCGACTGTATCAACTCGTAGATGCGCGAACGGCTGAGCCCGGTGATGCGCACCGCAGTAACGACACGGACGGTGAGCGGCTCGAGACCGCTCTCCAAAGCTCGGTCGGTCATTTCGTCCCCCTTTGCCCGCCATCGCGCACACGAATGAATCCACGATCGCTTTCAAGGAATGTCGCCAGCATCGCGGGGATCAGTTCTGCAATCGGCTCTTCCACGCCGTAGGTCGCCGCATAGGCGGAAGCATAGGCTTGCAGCTGCGACTGCAAATCCGGCGTGATGACGATGGCGAGCTTGATGGGCGTCCGGTCGGGTAGCTTGGCGAGCTTCAGTTCGGGCATGTCATCTCCCCCAGGGTGCGAGGACGAGATCGCGCGTCACCAGCACCCGCACGGGCGCACCGGGGCGGATCGTGATAGTCGGCTGGATGTCGAGGTTGCGCTGGGTGATCTGGTCGCCGGCACGGGCGGTATTGGATTGCGCGGATTCGCGGATCGCCTGCACGAGATCGCTCTCGCCCGAGATCGACAGTTCCGAGCCGACGCCGAGCAAGGTGGCGATGGCGACGCCCTTGAGCAGCGACCAGGTGTGGAAGTCGACCTTGTCCGCGAGTCCGGCATAGCCCGAGGAGTCGGTCGCGGGCATATTGTCGAGGCGCAGCGAGCTGCCGTCCGGCAGCATCAGCCGCTGCCATACGACAAGCGCGCGGCGCTGTCCGAATGCGACCACACTGTCGTACTTCCCTATCAGGCGAGCACCTTGCGGGACCAGCAGAATTCGGCCGGTAGCGCTGTCGAACAGGTTCTGGGTCACCTGCGCCGTGACCATGCCCGGCAGGTCGGAGTTGAGGCCGGTGATCAGGCTCGCGGAGATCACGCTGCCCGCTGCGACCATATACGGCGAGGCGGCGGGCATCAGCGTATGGGCGTTTACGTCGCCGCCCTTGTCCTGCCGTTCCGCGAATTGCTTCTTGCGGCTCGACGCGGCCGGCGTGGCTTGAGGCGCCGCGACGCTCGGCGCCATTGCCGCCACGGTTTCAGCAATGGCCTTGGTCGCATCGCTGCCACGAACCTGCACCATCAGTCCGCTCTCGCGCGCGGCCTTCAGTTCGGCGAGCCGCTGCTGGCGGAGCGCGGCCTGCTCATCCGCCTTTGTCGCCGGGCCGGCCTCGGTCGCCATCTGCTGCTGTTGGGCCTTGAGGATCGGTCGCCCGAGATCGCCGGGCAGCGGCGGCCCCAGCTTCGGCGTGTCGCCATAGCTGGCGGGCAGGCCTGCCAGCGCGTCGGACGCTGGCTTGGTCATCGGCTGCGAGAGTTCGCTCTCCTGCGCAACTTGGCGGAAGATCTGCGGCTGCAGGGCCATCCACGCCACGCCCATCAGGCTGACCGAGCCGAGCGCCGCACCGGCGACGATGACACCTCGGCGGAAGCGGATCGCGCGCGCCGGCCTCGCCCGAATGGCGAGTGTCTCCGGATCGACTTTGGGCGGTGCGGACGGGGCCGCGTTCGGTTGCTCGCTCATGCCCGTTTGCTCCGCCCGCGCGCGATCCGCACGACCTGCTGCTTCTTCAGCCCGAGCCGCAGCTCGGCCGCGTCGAACAGCCGATCGACCACATAGAAGCGACCCTGAATGCGGTAGTTGACCAACTCGGCCTTGCCGTCGGCGCCGACGACGAACAGCGGCGGCGCTTCACCCTGGCCGAGGCTTGCCGGGAACTCGACGAAGGTCTGGCGGCCATCGTCGAATGCGCGCAGCGGCCGCCATGCCGGCTTGTCGCCGGTGATCGTATATCCGAAATTGAGCCGCTCGACGCTCAGGCGCTCGGCGACCGGCGCGGCGATGCGCGCGGCTTCGGCCTTGGCCTTCAGCGCGATCAGCTCGTCTTGCGGATAGGTCCAGCGCACCGCCGCCATCGCGATGCGCGCGTTGCTGGCAAGGCGCAGATGATAGGCGCGCCGGTCGGTGGTGATGACGAGGTTGGTGACCAGGCCCGAGGCGAACGGCTTCACCAGCACATGGGTGCGCTTGGCATCACCGCTGCCGCTGGTCGTGTCGCCGATCACCCATCGCGCGGTATCGCCGGCAGCGACCGCAATCAGCGTCTCGCCCGGCTGGAGCGCGATGTCAGTGATGGCGCCCGGCGCGGTATAGGCTTGGAAGATCATGCCGTCGGCGAAGGCATACACCTGCATCGCATTGACGAAGCCCTGCACGGCCGGCGTCTCGGTAGCGGCGCGGTTCGCGCCAGCCACGGTGCGAAGTCCGCCATCCTGAGCATGGGCTGCGGGCACGCCGATCGCGGCGGCGATCAGCAACGGGATCAGTCTCATCGGGAAACCTCCTGGCTATTCTGGGGCTGGGTGTCGGCGAGGTTCGGGTCGAGCGGCGATCCGAGCGGCAGGTTCGCGGGAGCCGGGGCTTTCGTCGGCGTCGGCTGCGACGCGGGCGCGTCGAGCTCGCGGCTCCAGTCGATCGCATCGACGTAGATGCCGAGCGGGTTCTTCCGCAGAATCTCGGTCGTGGCTGGCGGTCGCTGCACAATCGTCAGGATCGCGGTCCAGCGGCTCGATCCGGCAGGCGCGCCGCGTTCGAACGCGCTCTCGGTCCATTTTACCTGGAACGAGCGGTCGGACGCGCGAACGACGCTGGTGACCTGCACCGACACGGTGCGCTCGCCGATCCGGCCGAACGGGTCGGCGGTGCGGGCATAATCGCTGAGGAACTGCGCGCCGCGCTTGGTCGCGAAGTCATAGGCGCCGAGCCAGCCCTTGCGGGTCAGTACCGGATCGAGCGAGACAGAGCGGACATCGGTGATCAGCTTCGCGAGGTGCCACTGGATCTGAGGGTCGGTCGGCCGATAGTCGCGATCGACCTGCGTCACCGCCCGCGCCTCGCCCAGGCGATCGACCTCGACGACATAGGGCGTCACGCGCGACTGGGTCGATTGCCAGACCAAGGCCCCGGACACCGCGCCAGCCATGCCGAGGCAGCCGAAGGCGATCAGCCGCCAGCTGCGCGCCTGGACCCGCGCCGAGCCGATCCGCTCGTCCCAGAGTTGCGCGGCACGCTGGTAAGGCGTCTCCGGCGTTGGCGTTCGCCCGTAGCGCTGGGCGCTGCGCTTGAAGAACATGGCTCAATCGTTCCTTTCCTTGATGTCGGGTGTGGCGGACCCGCCGCCGCGGTCGCCCTGGCTGAGCGTGTGGATCGCCAGCTGACGGTGGTGCCGCGCCGTCTGCTGGGCGCGCATCGCGCGCGCCCAGGCCGGGGCGCCTTCGCCGCTGGAGGCGGGTGAAGCTGAAGAGCCGCTTTGGCCGTTGAGCGCATTCCACGCCGCCTGGCGGCCCGACTGCGCGGCTTCGCCAAGCCCCAGCGCGCTGGACGCACGGCTGCGCATGGCATTGCCCGCCGCGCGTGCCACGCCACCCATGCCCGCGGCCGCCGATGGCGACGCCGATGTCTCCTTGCCGAGCTGGTATGCGGTCGATGCCGCCGAGCCCATCGACGTGCCGGCGCGGACCGCACCGAGCGCTGCACCGCCGAGCGCGCGGGCACCGCCCACCGCAGCGCCGCCCGCGATCATCGTCACGCCGGCCGCGCCGAGCGTCGTGCCCAGTGCCGCGCCGGCACCGAGCTGCGGTGCGCCTGAGACGAGACCCGAGGCGATCGACGGGCCGAAGATGCCGAGTCCGAACAGCGAGAGCGAGGCGAGGACGAGGCTCATCGCCTGTCCGATGTCTGGCTCCTGAGCCTGCAGCGCGGCGGTGAACTCCTGGAAGAAGTTGGAGCCGATGCCGACGATGACGGCGAGCACCATCACCTTGATGCCCGACGAAACGACATTGCCGAGCACGCGCTCGGCGAGAAAGCTGGTCCGGTTCCACAGCGCGAACGGCACGAGGATGAAACCCGCGAGCGTGGTCAGCTTGAACTCGAGGATGCAGACGAACATCTGCACGGCGAGAATGAAGAAGGCGACGATGACGATCGCCCAGGCGAACAGCAGCACCATGATCGTCAGGAAATTGTCGAAAAAGGTCGTGAACCCGACCATCTCGCTCGCCTGATCGAGCAGCGGCCAGGCCGCCGAGAAGCCGGTTCCGGCAAGGCGGCCGGGCTTGAGCAGATCGTCGGCCGAAAGCGTGCCGCCGCCTGCGGTCAGGCCGGCCTGGGCGAACGAACGGAAGATGATGTCGGCGAGCGTCGAGAAGCTGTTCAGGATCAGCGCGAAGACGCCGACATAGAGGATCTTCTTGAGGAAGCGGCCGATGACATTGTCCTCGCCGCCCAGCGCCCAGAACAGCCCGGCAAGCGTGATGTCGATGCCGACCAGCACGGTCGTCAGAAAGCCCACGTCCGGTCCAAGCAGTCCGAAGCCGCTTTCGATGTAGGTGATGAACGCCTGCATGAAGCGGTCGATGACGTTGAGGTCGTTCACGGTCCGAGGCTCGCTTTCGAAAGTGGAGGGTGTCGCGGGGCGCGGCTGGGGGGAGCGGCGCCACGCCCCGCGACGGCAGCGACGAGAGGGAGCGTCGCTGCGGGCCGGGTCGGGCCGTCGGCCCGGGGGCTATTGGGGCGTGTAGGCCGACCCGGTTCCCAGGAAGCGCTTGGTCGCGGCGCGCGCTTCGGCGGCCTGGGTCACGCGGCGCGCGGCTTCGACCGCCTCGCTGCGGAACTGCGCCGCCATCATCTGCTGCAGCTGGAGCTGCTGCTTGGTGGCGAGCGCGAGGAGCTGGTTGGTCGCCTGCTGCGCCTGCAGCGAGCCTTCTGCGCCCTGGCTCCGCTCGACGATTGCCGAGAGGGTCTCGGCATCCGCGCGGACATTCTCGACGATCTGCGATTGCAGCGTCATCGACTGCTTGAAGCCGTCGAGGCTGGCATCGAGGCGATCGCGGGCGGTTCGCACGCGCTGGTCGCGGCGCAGCGCATCCTCGAAGTCGCGCGGGAACAGCTTGCGAAACCGCTCGTCGAGCTGGTCGACCTTGAAGTCGATCGCCTGGGCCTGGCCCATCAGCCGGTCGATCTCCTGCATCTTCTGCTTGAGCGCCTCGAGCTGCGGGAAATCGATGCGCTTGAGCTGCTTGTCCATGTTGAGCAGCATCTGCGCCTCGTTCTGAAGCTGCTGGATCTGTTGGTTGACCTGCTGGAGTGTGCGCGCGGCCGTCAGGATGTTCTGCGAATAGTTGGTCGGGTCGAACACGCTGATTTGCGCGTGTGCAGGCGTGGCGGTCAGCACCAGTGCTGCGCCGAGCGAGCCGGCCGAGCCGATGCCGAGCGCGGTCGCGACGAGGAATTTGGGATAGGGGGTACGCATTACAGGTCTCCTTCTGCTTGGGGGGACGGGGGTGATGCTGGCGCGAGCAGGTCGGCGGCCCAGTCGAGGCCGGCCGAGCGCAGGAAGCGGCTCGCGAATTCGTCCTGGCCGTGCTCGGCGAGCAGGCCGTCGATCCGGGCCTGGCTCAACGGGTCGGAGGCGCCGCAGATGGCGAGCGCGATGGGGCCGAGCCCCAGCTCGAACATCCGATTGCCGCGCGCGGACTGCAGGTAATAGTGGCGCTTGGGCGTGGCCCGGCTGACCAGCTCGATCTGGCGCTCGTTCAATCCGAACCGCTCATAGATGTCGCGCGACTGCGGCTCGATCGCACGGTCGTTGGGGAGCAGGATGCGCTGCGGACAGCTCTCGATGATTGCGGGTGCGATCGCCGAACCGGCGATGTCGGCAAGACTCTGCGTCGCGAAGATCACCGCGACATTCTTCTTGCGCAGCACCTTCAGCCATTCGCGGATGCGCGCGGCGAACAGGGGATGGTCGAGAAAGACCCATGCTTCGTCGAGGATCAGCAGCGTCGGCCGGCCGTCGAACCGCTGCTCCAGCCGGTGGAAGATATAGCTGAGCACCGGCGCCGCGACCGATGCCTGACCCATCAATGCCTCGGTCTCGAAGCATTGCAGGTCGGCGAGCGCCAGCGTCTGTTCGGCGGCATCAAGCAGCCGGCCGTGCGGGCCTTCCAGGGTGTAGGGCTGGAGCGCGGTGCGCAGCGCATTCGACTGGAGCAGCAGCGCGAGACCCGTCAGCGTGCGCTGGTCGGCCGGCGCGGAGGCCAGATTGCCGAGCGCCGACCAGACCATGTCCTTCACGTCCGGCGTGACCGCCACCTTCTCGTGCTCGAGCAGGGCCGCGATCCAGTCCGCCGCCCAGCTGCGCTCGGCCGCGTCGTCGATCGCGCGCAGCGGCTGAAAGGCGAGACCCTCGGCATCGGAGGCGCCGAGCGCGTGATGCACGCCGCCCATCGCCAGTACCGCGGCGCGGGCGGAGAAGCCCTTGTCGAAGATATAGACCTGCGCGCCCTGGTATCGGCGGAACTGCAACGCGATCAGCGCCAACAGCACCGACTTGCCCGCACCGGTCGGGCCGACGACCAGCATGTGGCCGACATCGCCGACATGGGTCGACAGGCGGAACGGCGTCGCCCCGGCGGTCTTGGCGGTGAGCAGCGGTGGGCCGCCGAGATGGTCGTTGCGCGCCGGCCCCGCCCATACCGACGACAGCGGCATCAGGTGCGCGAGGTTCAGCGTATGGACGAGCGGCTGGCGGACATTGGCGTAGGTCTGGCCGGGCAGCGAGGAGAGCCAAGCTTCGACCGCGTTCACGCCCTCGCGGATGGTGGTGAAGCCTAGCCCGTTGACGATCCGCTCGACGCGGCGGACCTTGTCCTCGACCGCCTGCCGGTCCTCGTCGGCGACGGTGATCGTCGTGGTGAGATAGCCGAAGGCGACCTGGTCCTGGCCGAGCACCTGCAGCGCCTGATCGGCATCGACGACCTTGTTGTCGGCATCGCTGTCGAGCAGTTGCGCGGGCTGGTTGTAGAGCACTTCGCGCAGCAGTGCCGCGACGGACTTGCGCTTGTTGAACCACTGGCGGCGGATGCTGGTTAGCGTCTTGGTCGCCAGCGTCTTGTCGAGCGCGATGAAGCGCGTGACCCAGCGATAGCCGAAGTCCTCGTGATTGAGCGCGTCGAGAATGCCGGGGCGGCTGAGGCTCGGGAAACCGAGGATGGTCAGCGAGCGCAGGTGCCGCGCGCCCAGCCTCGGTTCGAGCCCGCCGGTCAGCGGCGTGTCGGCGAGCAGGCCGTCGAGATAGATCGGCGTCTCCGGTACGGCTACGGGGTGCCGCCGGTCGGAGATGCAGCCGTGCAGGAAGGTCAGCGTCTCGGCATCGTCGAGCGGCCGGACCTCGGCCATAAAGCCGGACATCAGGTCGATGATGCGATCGGTCTCGGCGACGAACCCGGCGAGCGCGGCACGCCAGTCGCGGCCCTGTTCGCCCTCGGGGCGTTCAACCAGCCGCCGGCCCGCCGATTCCGTGGTGTCGGCCGGTGGCAGCCAGACGAGCGTCAGATGATAGCGGCTCTCGAAATGCGCGCCCTCGGCTTCGAACGCGGCCTGGCGCTCGCGATCGACCAGCGCGCTGGCAGGATCGGGGAAGTCGCTCGCCAGATAGCCCGGCGCTTCGCGACGTTCGGCATCGAAGAACAGTGCCCAGCCGCTGACCAGCCGGCGTAGCACGTTGTTCGCGCGGGCACAGGCGCCGATCAGCTCGGCTTCTGTCGCGGATTCGAGGTCGGGACCGCGGAAGCGGATCGAGCGCTGGAAGCTCCCGTCCTTATTGAGGACGATGCCCGGCGCGACGAGCGCAACCCAGGGCAGATGATCGGCCAGCCGGTCGGCGCGCGGCCGGTATTCACGCAGGCTCAGCATGCGAGATAGCCCTTCTGTCGGAGATGACGGATCAGGACGGGCGCGAAGGACGGGTCGCGAC
>PJUL01000243.1_pt1 | contig 44358 bp, 34 predicted proteins | sample 1512221 | NCBI WGS metagenome assembly PJUL01 (sample SAMN08177667, study PRJNA422409) | Feces metagenome, whole genome shotgun sequencing project.
AGCGGCTCGCGCACGGTCAGCATCAGGCCGGTCAGCACCAGACCCGGCAGGCCGAGCAGCAGGAACACGATCTGCCAGCCCTTGAGCGCGCCGAGCACCGGCACGATCACGGTCGAGGACGGCGGGATCACGGTCGAGATCAGCCCGCCGATGATCAGCGCCGAGGCACCGCCAAGATACAGGCCGATCTGATAGACGCCCATCGCCGTGGGCAGCTTCTCCTTGGAAAAATAGTCGGAGAGCAGCGAATAGGCCGCAGGGGTCAATCCGCCCTCGCCCGCTCCGACCATGACGCGCGCCGCGAACAGCCCGGCGAAGGAGCGCGCCAGCCCGCACAGGCTGGTCGCCACGCTCCACACGAAGATCGCGCCGGCGATGATGTTGCGACGGTTCGAGCGGTCGGCGATCCGCGCGATCGGGATGCCCACCGCCACATAAAACAGCGTGAAGCTCAGGCCATAGAGCAGGCTGATTGCGGTATCGTTGATCTGCAGGTCCGCCTTGATCGGCTGCACGAGCAGCGCCATCGCCTGGCGATCGACAAAGGCCAGCGTGTTCGCCAGCATCAGCAGGATCGCGACATACCAGGCGGTGGTCCTGGCGGGCCAGGGCGTGCTGTCGGCGGCAGTGGCTGCGGTCATGGTCATTCCGGCTTCTGGGGGAAATAGGGCTTGCCCGCCTCCGTCGCCCTGGTCTTGGCGGGGGTATCGGGGAAGATATCGTTCATCTTGGTCGGCAGGTCGGCAGGCTTGTACCAGCCGGCCGGGAAATCGGCGGCGTGCGTGCCGCTCTCGACCCTGTAGATCACGCCGGGGCTGGTCTTCTCGGTATAGGGCACGGCATGCTGGCCCTTGTTGTTCGCCAGCTGGGCGAACAGCGCCTTGCGCAGCGTGACCTTGGCATCGAAATAGGCCGGGTCGTCGATCAGATTGTGGCGCTCCTCGGGATCCTTGCCGAGGTCGTACAGCTCCTCGGTGTCCCACACGCCGTGATACTGGATGTACTTCACCCGATCGCGCTCGATCGCGAAGGTCGTCGGCGTCTGGGGGAAGGTCCATTCCCAATAATATTCGTAGATGAAGTCGCTGGGTTTCCAGTCGGCCAGCTTCACCTTGCCCTCGGCGAGGCCAAGGAAACTCGATCCCTCCATCTGCCCGGGCTTCGCGACATGCGCGACATCGAGGAAGGTCGGCGCCAGATCGAGGTTGCGGACCAACGCGGGATTGGTCGCCCCCTTCGCCACGCCCAGCCCCGGCGCGTACACGACCATCGGCACGCGCACCGACGGCTCATAGGCGTTGCGCTTGTCGATCAGGCCGTGGTCGCCGATCAGGAAGCCATTGTCCGAATAGAACACGATCATCGTGTTCTTCTCGAGCTTGTTCTTCTTCAGATAGGCGAGGATGCGCCCCAGGCTGTCGTCCACCGGCGAGAGCGTGCGATAGATGTCGCGCACCCGTTCCTTGAGGTCGGGCTTGCCGGTGTAGGGATTGTCCGCGCCATGCCAGCTGTTGCGCTGGTTCTGCACCCAGAGCGGCTTGCCCGCATTGTTCTCCGGCGTGTTCGCCATCGTATCGGGCAGCTTGATGTCGAGGTCGCCATACTGGGTCTTGTAGCGCTCGGGCGGCATCGCGTCGGAGTGCACCGCCTTGTGGCTCAGATAGACGAAGAAGGGCTTGGACTTGTCGCGGCCCTTTTCCAGCCAGTCCATCGTATAGTCGGTCAGCTCGTCGGTGATATAGCCGGTGCGCTTCACTTCACGGCCGTCGACATTGAGCATCTGGCGCTCGCCGGCGGCAAGCTGTGCCGGGCTCAGCCGCTCGGTCGGGAAATAGGTGCCCTGCCCCTTGAAGCTCACCCATTTGTCGAAGCCGGGCCGCGGCGCGTCGGTGTCGAAGCCCATATGCCATTTGCCGAAGAACGCAGTCTGGTAGCCGGCCTTCTGGAGGTAGGACGGGAAGAAGATCAGCCCGTCTTCCGAGCTGTTGTTGTTGTCGACCACGCCGTGGTTGCGCGCAGTCTGGCCGGTCAGGATCGTCGCGCGGCTGGGACTGCACAGCGAGGAGGTGACAACGGCATTGGGGAAATAGGTGCCGTTCTTCGCGAGGAAATCGATGTTCGGCGTCTTCAGCCCGGGATTGAGGAAGCCCATCATGTCGAAGCGCAGATCGTCGACCAGCACGAAGATGATGTTCGGCTGCTGCGCTTCCTGCGCCTGCGCGGCAAGTACGCCCGTAGGTCCGGAGATCGCGGGCGCAGCAAGCGCCACCCCGGCAAAGGCGGCACAACCGGACAGGATGATGCGGCGAAGGCTGCCCATGTTTCTCAATCCCCCAGGAACGCGTCGCGGTAACGGTCGAGCTTGCGGACATAGTCCGGTCCCTCGGACAGCGGGAGGGCGCCGTACCGGCTCGCCTCCCGCTGCCATATCGCCTTGAGCTCCGAGACCTTGTTCGGATTGCGACCCGAGAGGTCTTCTGCTTCGGCGAAATCAGCGTCCGTGTCGTACAGCGCCCAGTGATCCTGCTCGAACGGCGTACCCAGCTTGTGGATCGCCACCGCGCGCCACTTGCCCGCGCGAACCGCGCGGTTGCCGCGTAGCTCGAAGAACTGGGAGGCACGCGGATCGGGCGCAGTCGCGGAGAACAGCGCCTTGCGCGCCGAGGCACCCGCGACCGGGATCATCGTCTTGCCATCGACGACCGCGTCGAAACGCCCGCCGGCCAGCTCGATCAGGGTCGGCGCAATATCGACCGCATCGATGCGCTGGCGGCGGATCGCGCCCTTGTCCGGCAGCTGCCCCGCCCAGGTGACGATCAGGGACGTGCGAACCCCGCCTGCGTTTGGCCAGGACTTGTAGCGGCGGAACGGCGTGTTGCTCGCCATGCCCCAGGGCCGCTGCATGCCGATCTGCGCCCTGCCGATATCGTCCATGTGCGTCGCCAGCTCGGCGGCGTTCAGATGGACCGGCGGATAGAGCTGGCCGATCGAGCCGGTCCGGCCATGTTCGGCGCTGGCGCCATTGTCGGAGAGCAGCACGAACACGGTGTTGTCATAGTCGCCGCTCGCCTTGAGCGCCGCGACCAGCCTGCCGATCTGCTCGTCAGTATGCGTCAGAAAGCCGGCATAGGCTTCCATGAACCGGGCATAGACGCGCTTCTTGACTGGATCGAGCGGCTCCCACGCGTCATCGCCGGCATTGGGCGGCGGCAGCTTCGTGTCCGGGGGCACGATCCCCATCGCCTTTTGCCGGGCAAAGCGATCGGCGCGTATGGCGTCCCAGCCCTTGTCATACTGGCCGGCATAGGCGTCGATATAGGATTTCGGCACCTGGATCGGCGCATGGGTCGCGCCATAGGCCAGATAGAGGAAACGCGGCCTGTCGGGCGCGGTAGCCTTGCTCTCGGCGAGTTTGGCAATCGACCGGTCGGTGACGTCGACCGAGAAATGATAGTTCGGGTCGCTCGGCTTGCCGATCTTCGCGTTGTTCTCGACCAGGTCCGGCCGATACTGGTCCGCCCAGCCGCTGACGAAGCCGTAATAATAGTCGAACCCGCGCTGGCGCGGCCAGGAGGCGTTGTTGCCGGGGCTGCCATCCTGGAATTCGGTGGCGAGGTGCCATTTGCCGATCGCCATCGTCGCATAGCCGCTTGCGCGCAGCGCCTCGGGCAGCAGCTGGACGTTGGGGGCGAGATCGCCGGCATCCTTGCCGGTGCCCGGCGGCTGGAACTTACCCGAGGGCAGGTCCGCCAGTCCGAGGCTATGGTTGTTGCGCCCGGTGAGCAGCGCCGCCCGCGTCGCGGTGCAGATCGCCTTGCTCTCGAAATGGTTGAAGCGCAGGCCATCGGCGGCGAGCGCATCGATATTCGGGGTTTTGATCTCCGAACCGAAACAGCCGAAATCCGAATAGCCGGTGTCGTCGAGCACGATCAGCACGATGTTCGGCCGCTTCCCGGACTTGGCAAAGCCGGGCCTGGCGGCGGCGAGCGCGCTGGTCGCGAGCAAGGCGCCGATCAGCTGGCGGCGGGACGAATTCATTGGGGGGAAACCTCCACGATGACGCGGCGATAGCGGGTGATCGGCGGCGCTCCCTGGTCGCGCACCTCAAGGATCAGGTGGAGTTCGGCCGGCGCCTTGACCGCCGGTGCGACGAAGCTGGCACGGAGGTTCGCAGCATCGGCGATTTCCACCGCCGGCTGGCCGGGGATGCCGCCGACTTCGCGATACTGCCACCAGCGATAGTCGAGCGCGTCGCCATCGGGATCGTGCGTGCCGGCTGCATCGAGCATCACCGTCTCGCCAGCCTTCGCCTTGATCCTTACCGGCGCGAGCCCGGCAACACCCTGCGCCACCACGACCGGTGCATGATTGGCCCTGGCATCGACACTCCACGCCATCCGCGCCGCGAAGTCGTTCTGGAAGGCGGCGCGCCAGCGATAGACCGATGCCTGGTTGCTCGACCAGATCCGCCCGTCGCGGGTGAAGCTGTCCTTCACATCGGCGAACGGGCCGGCGCCGTTCGGCGCGGCATGCATATAGCGCCCGCCCCAGCCGCCCTGTTCGGGATGCTCGGGATCGTTCAGGCCATTGGGGATCAGATGCAGGAAGGACGGCGTGTCGCCTTCCATGATGAAGGCCGGCAGCGGATAGAGCGCACCGAGCGGGCCGCGGCGGATATTCGCCTCAAGCCACGCATCGCCGACCATCTCGCGATCGGGAAACTGCTCGGCATTGCGCCGGTCGCTCGAGATGCCGGCCCAGGTCGCCATATTGTACTGCCCCCAGCCATGGATGCTGGCGATCCAGAACAACGACGGGAAATTCTGCCGCGCCCAGGGGCCGGCATCGTCCTGATCGGAGATCGAATAGACGCGCAGCTTTGAGAGGAACGCCTGGACCTGTGCGGGGCTGCGGGTGGCGCGGACGTACCAGAGCGCCTGGGCCAGATCGACTGCTCCGCCCCATAGCAGCACCCAGACCGGGCGCGTGTCGGCGCGGTCGACGGACTGGACGATCAGCTTCGAGGCTTCGCTGTCCTTGCCCCTGCCGACACCGCCCATGCCGTAGCTCGGCTGGCCAGAGCGCAACACGCCACGCAAGGCATCGGCGGTGGGATAATTCGGGGAGTGGCGCAGCAGGTTCGGCCGCACCTTCTCATAGGCGTCGAGCCGCTCGCGCATCAGCTGGGGCTGGACCTTGTCGCGCTGCCAGACCGAGGTGGTCGCAACCAGCCCCTCCACGTCGAAGCAGTCCGAATAGAGCAGGAAACGAACGAGCGATTCCGAGTCATCAGGCTCGTTGCCGATGTCGCTGAGCACGATGATGCGCGGACGCTCGGCTGCGGCGATGGGCGCTGCTGCAACCGGCGCGGTCGCCTGCGCCACGCTGGCCGAGAGGAGGAAGGCGAAGGGAAGCATCAGCCAGTCCCGATTTACGCGCGAAAACAAAAAGGTGGGCGGACCGGTGATGGGCGGTCCGCCCCACAGAGGGGTCTCTTAGAAGCGGGCGCTGAAAGTGGCACCGAAGTAGCGATCGGCGTCCTTGCTGACATTGGCCCAGAGGTCATAGGGGTTCGCGCCATTGGCCAGCAGCGTACCGTGGTTGAGCTGGGTGTAGTAGGTCTGGTCGAACAGGTTCCGGACGAAGACCGTGACGCCATATTTGTTGTCGCTGGTGTGCACGCCCACGCTCGCATCTACGATCGCATAGCCCTGCTGGGTGAGCAGCGGATCCTGGTTGAGCGCGAAGCCCGTCTTGCTCTGATAGTTCAGGCTGATCTGGGCAAAGGCCGCGACATTACCGAAGTCATGCTCGTAGCGCGGCGTCACGCCGACACGGTAGCGCGGGGTGGCGGGCAGCGTGCCGCCGACCACGTCGATGATCGCGCCCGACAGGGTGGTAGTACCGTTCACGGTCGTGCTGCGGACATAACAGGTGTTGACCGGGAAGTTCGACGCATAGGTCCCGGTCGACGGCGTCTGCAGCGGGCAGCTCTGGCCCGGCACGTCGATCGTCGCGTCGACGAGCGTGAAGTTCGCCGCGATCGACAGCTCGCTCGACGGGCGGAAGTTCGCCTCGATCTCGAAGCCCTGCGAGCGCGACTTGCCGGCATTGCCGAGCACGGTGATGAAGGTGCCCGCCGCCGGATCGGTCACGAGTGCCTGCACCTGCAGGTTGGTGAAGTCCGAACGGAACAGTGCAGCGTTGACGTCGAACTTGCCGCCCGGCGCGATCCACTTGGCGCCGAATTCATAGGCATTGACATGCTCCGGCGCGATGCCGGTCTGGGTATCGTACCGGGTCTGCGCATCGATATCGAGCGCGAACGCCTTATAGCCGCGGGTATAGCTGCCATAGACCTGCAGGTTGCGGTTGAACTCGTAGCGCAGGCCTGCCTTGCCGGTAAGCGCGCTGTCGCTGCGCGAACGGGTACCACTGTTGAGCACGACGCCCGGGAACAGCGCATCGCCAGCGACCAGCGGACCGTAGAGACGGCCGGTCACGGTCTGCTTCTCATACTGGCCGCGCAGGCCGGCGATCACATGCAGGCCACCCACCACGCGCCAGTCGACCTGGCCGAACAGCGCATAGTTGTCGCTCTTGAAATTGCCCTCGAAGCCCGAGGAGTCGGCGCTGGTCACGGTGCAGGGCTGGCCCAGCGTGCCGGCGGCGCAGCGCTGGCGGCGGCGGTTCAGCGAGCGGTCGAGGTCGAGATGGTTATAGAAGGCGCCGACGACATAGGTGAAGTCGCTCTTGCCGTTCGAACCGAGGCGGAGTTCCTGGGAATAGTTGTTGTAGCCGAGGTGCGAGGAGTTGTTGTTCCACTGCGAATAGGGGAACGCACCGACATAGCGCACCGGATCCGAGGCGATCTGGTCGGGCTCGAACTGGTCGTTCTGGCGGTAATATTGCCAGGCGGTGATCGAGGTAACCGTGCCGAAGCCGAGATCCCAGTCACCCTGCAGCGACACGGTCGACGACTTGGTGCGGTAATAGCTCAGATCGTCGTTCGAGATGGTGCGGTTCTTGGAGTTGGCGACCACCTGCGGTCCGAGCAGCGTCTGCATCGCCGGGGTGACGATCGAGACCGGCACGCGCGAGCAGCAATCGGCGTTGTTCTCGCGATAATCGCCGGTCAGCAGGAAATTGAGGTTCGGGGCGGCATCCCATTCGAGCTTGCCGCGGACGCCCCAGCTCTCGTTGCCATTGACCATCTTGTCCTTGGCCACATTGTAGATGTAGCCGCCGACATGGTTGTAGAAGCCACTGACGCGGGCGCGCAGCGTGTCGCTGATCGGGCCGGTGAGCGAGCCCTTCACGCGATACTCATTATGCTCGGCAACCGTCGCCTCGACATTGCCGCCAAAGGTGCGCGACGGGCGCGCGGTGATGATGTTGATCACGCCGGCAGTCGCGTTCTTGCCGAAAAGCGTACCCTGAGGCCCGCGCAGCACCTCGACGCGCTCCAGATCGGCGAGATCACTGAATCCCTGCGCCTGACGCGGCGCGACCACGCCGTCGACCACGACCGCAACGGCCGATTCCACGCCGAGGCTGAACAGCTGGGTGCCGACGCCGCGGATACGGAAGCCGCTGTTGCCGGGGTTGTTGCCCTGCTGGAACTGAAGCGACGGCACCGCGCGGGTGAGGCTGGCGGTGTCGTTGATCTGCGCGCTCGCCAGCGTGTCGGCGCTGACCGCGGTGACGGCAACCGGCACTTCGACCAGACGCTCGCTGCGCTTGTTCGCGGTGACGATGATCTCGCCCTCGGACGCTACCTCCGCGGCGGGCGTTGCCTGGGCCTCGGCGACCGGAGCCTCCTGGGCGACGGCGGCGGGCGCGGCTGCCGGCGTGGTGGCATCGCCGCTCTGGGCGAACGCGGTGCCCGGCAGAGCCAGGGCCACCGTCAGCAGCGCCGTCGCGCTGATGCCGCAGTTAAGCTTCGAGATAGAGACGCGCATCAGTTCCTCCCACTAGGCGGCCTTCGACAGGGCACACCTTCTTTTCCTGAGGAGCGTCGCAAGCCTGCGACCCGCATCCTCGTCCACTTCGCGTCGGCATCTTTGCCTTAGCGCTAAATCTAGCTTTTGCTGATCCTTTCCCGGGATATTGTCAATAGCGGAATGCGTTGCCTAATGCGGATTGCGCATTCGGTTCAAACATTGTGCCATTTTGGTCGCATCCGCAGCCGCGCGCGGATCCGGGGCCCTATCGCCGGAAGCGGCCAATGCCCGTCGAGGCGCGCTCGACCAGCTTGAAATCCACCCGCACATCCGGCGCCTCCGCGTCGGTTTCCCCGTCCGCGAGTCGCGCGATCAACGCCAGAGTCGCCCGCTCCGCCATCTCGGCAATGGGCTGCCGGATGGTGGTGAGCGCGGGCCAGGTCTTCACCGCGATCGGCGTGTCGTCGAACCCGGCAACGGCGAGCGCATCCGGAATGGCGAGGCCGCGACGATGCCCGACGGAGAGCACCGCCGCCGCCATGTCATCGCTCGAGGCGAAGATCGCACTGGGCCGCTCGGGGAGATCGAGCAGCCGCTTGGCCGCCGCAAGCCCCGAGTCGAACCCGAAATCGCCCGAGTCGATCAGCTCGGGCGCCTCTGGCAGGCCATGCACCCGCAGCGAATCGAGACAGCCCTCGCAGCGCAAGGCGGTAGCGCCATGTCCTTTGGGACCGCCGATGAAACCGATCCGGCGATGACCCAGGCTGATCAGCAGATCGGTCATCGCGCGCGCCGCGCCGTGATCGTCGACGCGCACGGTCACGATGCCCGGCATCGCCCGCCCCGCCGCCACGACCGCAATGGGAACGCCCAGCTCTTCCACGATCGGGCGCCCCATGATCAGCTCCGAGTAAGGCGGCGGCAGCAGCAGCGCGTTCGCACCGCTGCGCACCAGCCCGCGCAGGGCCTCTGCCAGCACCTCGTAATCGGGTTCGCCTCCGTGCTGGACCATCAGCTGCGCGCCGCGCGTCGTCGCGGCCTGGAGCGCGCCGACCAGCATTGCGCTTAGAAAGGCGTTCTGCGGGTTCACATAGACCAGTCCGATGCGCGCCGCGCCCGGGCTTGCCAGCGCCCGCGCCGCGGGATTGGGCTTATAGTCGAGCGCCTCGATCGCCTCGCGCACCCGCGCCCGCGTTGCCTCGCCCATCTTGCCGGTGCCGTTGAGGAAGTTCGACACGGTCATCGTCGAGGTGCCGGCGCGCTCCGCCACCGCCTGGATCGTTACCCCCGAACTGCCGCGCCGCCGCGCCATACCCCGCCGATCCTGATTCCCGGTTCGTCCGCGCGACTCTATTTCCGTTACCTGTAACACAGCAAGCGACGCTCGCCATGCTTGACAAGGTTCCGGGCTTAAGTTTAGCGCTAAACTAAATCCTAACCGGAGCAGGAGAGTCGTGAGATGGCAAAGATCAGGCTTGGTATGACGGGGGGTGGCATCGGCTCGTTCATCGGCCCGATGCATCATCTGGGCGCCCATCTCAGCGGCCGCTTCGAACTGGTCGCCGGCGCCTTTTCCAGCGATCCCGAGCGTTCCCGCGCGGCAGGCGCGAACTACGGCGTCGCCCCCGATCGCTGCTACGCCGACCACGCCGAAATGATCGCCGCGGAAGCCGCCCGGCCCGACGGCATCCAGGCGCTGGCGATCGCGACGCCCAACCATCTCCATCTTCCCGCCGCCCTCGCCGCAATCGAAGCCGGGTTGCACGTGATGTCGGACAAGCCCGCCACAGCGACGCTGGCCGAGGCCGAACAGCTGCGCGACGCGCTGGCGGGCAGCACCAGCCTCTACGCGCTCACCTTCACCTATTCGGGCTTCCCGATCATCCGCGAGGCTCGCGCCCGCATCGCCGCCGGCATGATCGGCGCGGTCCGCAAGGTGGCGGTAAGCTTCAACCAGGGCTGGCTTGCGAACGCACTCGAACAGGCCGGCAATCCCCGTGCCGCCTGGCGGATGGACCCGTCGCGATCCGGCGTCGGCGGCTGCATCTCGGACATCGGCACCCATGCCTTCCATCTCGCCGAATATGTCACCGGCGATACCGTCAGCGAGATCATCGCCGATGTCCGCACCCATGTTCCTGGCCGAGCGCTCGATGACGATGCCAATGTCCTGATACGCTTCGCCGGCGGCGCTTCGGGCGTGCTCGCCTCGTCGCAGGTGGCCGTCGGAGAGCGGCTGGGCTTCACATTGCAGATATTCGGCGAGAAGGGCGCACTGCACTGGAATGCCGAAGCGCCCGAGACACTGCGTTTCGTCGCTGCCGACGGTGCCGTCTCGCTGCTCAGTCCGATGTCGCCCGGCCTGCTGGTGCGCGAGCCGCTGCCGCCCGGCTTCGGCGGATCGATCCTCGCCGGCTTCGCAGTCCAGTATCGCGACTTCGCCAAGGCGATCGACGGCGACACCACGCTGATCGGCGACACCCTGCCCGGGATCGAGGACGGCGTGCGCACGATGCGCTTCGTCGAGACGGCAGTGCGGGCCAGCGCCGATCGCGCCGGCTGGACGATGCTCGCATGAGCGCGCCGCTGACGATCGGCATCCTCGGCGCGGGCCCGGTCACTCAGGCGATCCATTTGCCCACCCTGGCCCAGATGCCAGAGCTGTGGCGCGTGGGCAAAGTCATGGACGTCAACGCCGAGGTGGCGGACATCGTCGCCGCGCGCTGCGGGGCCGAGGGCGTCACCGATGCCGCCGCGGTGATCGAGGATCCGTCAATCGACGTCGTCGCGATCTGCAGCCCGCACCATTTCCATGCCGAGCAGCTCGTCGCCGCCGCCCGCGCCGGCAAGCGCGCCGCTCTGGTGGAGAAGCCGCTCGCGGTCAGTCGCGAACAGGCCGAGGAGATCGGCCGCGTCGTCGCCGAGACCGGGATGACCGTGCTGGTCGGTACGATGCACTGGTATGATCCCGCCTTCCGTGCCGGGCTCGCCGCCTGGGAAGCCGAGGGTGCGCAGGCCACGCGCATTCGCTCGGCGATCTTCGTGCCGCCCAATGCGCAGTTCGTGAACGCCGCGACCGAGGAAGCCTTCCCCTCCCCGCCGCCGCCCGCGCCGCCTGCGGAGCAGCCGCCAGAGTTCCAGCGCGAGCGCCTGCGCGCGACCGTGCTCGGCCTCGCCATCCACCATGCCCCGCTGCTTCGCCGCTTCTATCCGCAGCTCGGCACCGTGGTGGAGGCGCGCCGCCACCCGCCCTTCGGCTATTCGATCCTGATGCGGAATGGTGACCAGATCGCCGAATTGCTCGCAGTGATGCCGGGGCAATGGCCGCCCTCGTGGAGCTTCGAGGCGTCGAACGCCGGGCGCCGGCTCCATGTCGATTTCGGCCCGTCCTATATCTCGGCGGGTTCGGGCCGCGCGACGCTCAGCGATGCGCGCGGCAGCATCGGCTTCTCGCACGCCGACAATGGCTATGCGGCGCAGTGGCGCCATCTCCACGACGTGGTGACGCGCGGCGTGCCGCTCGACACGCCGTTCGACGTCGCGATCGAGGATCTCGCCTTCGCGCTCGACCTCGCCGATGCCGCTGTCCAGGTGATGGAGATCGTGGAATGACCCGGCTGCACGTGAACCCCGCCGATCAGCAGGCGGTGCTCGCCACCCTGCCCAACCGCTTCGCGATCGACGAGGCGGGCAGCGATGTGCGCATCGTCTCCGGCGATGTGATTGCCGGCGCCGACGAAGGCCCGGTGATGATCACCGAACCCGGCCTGGCCACCGCGGAGTCCCTGCGCGCACTGGCCGAAAGCGGCAGCGCGATCGGCCTCGCCCTGCTTGCCGCACCGGCACTGCCCGAAGCCGCGATCGCCGCGTCCCGGGCGCTCAACCACGATGTCCCGCTGATCGTCGACGCCGCCGCCGAGACCAGCGGCCCGCTGCGCGCCGCGCTGTTCGAGCTGCTAATGCTAGTCAATATGCTCGGCTGCGATGCCGAGAACGTGCGCGTTCTCGCCGACACCCCGAACGAGATCGTCCTTGTCGTGGAGAGCGGCGACAGCTGGAACGGTGTCCGCCTGAGCGCCCGGCACAGCTTCCGCACCCGCTTCGCCTTGGAGACCGTCTCGCGCACGCTGCGCCGCGAGATCGTGATCGACGCCACCGCGATCTCGACACCCGCAGAAGTCCGCCTGTTCGACGCCACCGGCACCCGCACCGCGCTGCCCCGTTACGAAGGCGGTCTGCGCGCGTCATGGAAGGCACTGCACACGCGGATCACCAAAGGCTCCCGTGATGACGGGCAAATCGAAACGGCGATCCGCATGCTCGGGCTGCTGGATGCGGCGGGCGTCGCTTAGGCCGGATCTGCATCCACCCGAAGGACGTTGCAGCTCGTCCAACCATCGCCGGGGCCCGGGGACGTGAATCCATGAATGGTCGTCTTAAGGCGACAGCGCCAAGCGACCGACATTCGGTGGTTTGCTGCCCGACCGCTGTTGGATCGGCCGTCTGCCAGCTGGACGGCCGTCAATGGGTGGGAAGCGCCCGGTCCGCTTTCAGGAATGCACTGGGCGGTAAGCGGACCTACGCCTCGCCCCGAGTTAGGATCGTCGATATTTCGCGAAAGCCCAAAGGCGCATCCTCCCAAAATGCGGACATTTCTGCAGGGAAGCGCTTTTGCATATCGGCGAGGATCGGAGCCGCGTCCGGCTCATGCAATCGGACAAGCCAGCGCTCTAATGGCATACCGGCTAGCGCCGCGCCGCACAGCAAGCTTTCAGCTTCTGCGCCGACCCAGCCGTCATCTGCCTCAGCTACATCGCTCGCTAGCGCTCGTTCAAACCAAGCATCGACGAACGCTCTGATCGCCCGTTGCTCATCGAGCGCCCACGACCGCCAACCGGCGAGCCGGAGTTTTCCTAACACGATTTCAGGATCATTAGCGTTGCCGGGGTCGGTCACCGACACGTCAAGAATACGTGGCAGCAGATACCGGAAGTCTTGCTTGTCGCCGATCGTGAGGAAAACTCCCGACACATACCGCCAAAGTGCTTGACCGGTGAGTTGCCGCAAAGGTGTAGTAAGCAAAACATCCGTGCCGCGCGTCGAGATGCAGCAGGGGCATCCTTCGATCACGGGCGGAGCCGGATTGTCGAACTCCCGATAAACGGCGTCCAATGCCTTGCGAAGACGCTCGTCAGCCGTGAGTGGAAGGGCGTCATTCATTGGCAGACAATGTCGAGAGAAGAGCGTTGCCGCAACACTGTAGAGTGATTTCGCGTCTGCAAGTAGGGAGTGGCACGCCGCGCGCGAGTGTCCGCAATTGGGGCGTTTGCCGCCTGACCGCTCTTTTGAGCCCACAACCTGCCCGAGCCCCCCCCACCCCACCGGATACGCCACATAGGCAAGGTACTGCCCGTCCGGCGACCAACTGCTGACGTTGATCGATCCCTGTCCGCCGAAGAAGCGTGCGATCGTCCCGGGCTCTCCCCCCTCGATCGGCATCGTCCGCAGTTCGACCGGCAGGTTGGGCGGATGTCCGGTCGTGCCTTCGGGATAGCTGAGATAGGCGATGACCTCACCGGTGGGATCGGGATGCGGGAACCAGTCGACGCGGTTGCCCGCGCTCATCCGTTCGATGCCGCTGCCGTCGGGCCGCATGCGGAACAGACTGGCGTCGCCAGGCACACTCGCCTCTAGCTCGCCGTTGAACCAGATCCATGCGCCGTCGGGCGTCCATTCGGGTCCGTCGACCGGCGCGAGTCCCTCGAACAATTGCCGCGCCGGGCCGCCCGCCTCGGGCACCACCGCGATGCCCCAGTGCAGCGGCTCGCCCGGGCGGATCGTCGCGCAGGCAAGCTCGGCGCCGTCCGGCGAGATGCCATGGAGATAATAGGCCAGCCCGTCCTCCGGGCTTACCTGACGCGGCGTGCCGCCAGTGACCGGCACCGCATATACCTTGCGCGCCGCGGTGATGTAGAGCGTCTGCCCGTCGGGGGAGAGCAGATGGTCGTTGTTCGCATTGTCGATGCCGCGGATCGCGATCGGTTCGAGTACCGGCACGCCCTCCAGCGACAGGCGGAACAGATGACCGCCGCCATTGACGATCAATGCAGCCCCGTCCGGTGTCCAGTTCGGCGCCTCGAGCAGCCGGTCCGCGGCCAGCACCAGCCGGTCCTCGCTGCCGTCGCGGCTTATGACCCGCACCTGTGCGACCTGATCGGGCAGCAGCGGGCGAAACGGACCATGCGCGGGATTGGCGCCAGGCGGCGTCCGGGATGCTATCGTCATGCGCTGACCTCTTCCATTTCGAACCGCCCTCGCCTAGATGATTTAGCGCTAAATTAAAATAGAGATTGGGAACGGATGATGCAGCTGGAAGAGATCGACCGCGAGGAACGGGCGCTCGCGCTCGCGCGCTTCGATGCTGATGATGCCTGGTGGCTGGGCTGCCATCTGCGCGATCGCGGTGCGGCGGCGAGTGCGCCGATCGCGATCGAGATCCGCCGCGCCGGCACGCGCCTGTTCAGCGCGCTGCTGCCCGGCGCTACGCTAGACAATCTCGGCTGGATCGACCGCAAGATCGCGCTGGTGATGCGCTTCGAACGCTCCAGCTATGCAATGCGGCTGAAGTTCGACGCGGCGCCCCCGGGTGCGTTCGAGCGCTTCGGCCTCGATCCTGTCACCTACATCGCCGCCGGCGGCGCGGTGCCGATCCGGATCGCCGGCACCGGCGTGATCGGCGCGGTGGCGGTAAGCGGGCTGGCCCAGGAAGAGGATCATCGCTGCGTCATCGAGGCCCTCGCCGCATTGAAGGCGCATCAGGAGGCCGGGGCATGAGCGCCGCGCCCGTCCGCTGGGGAATCCTCGGTCCCGGCAATATCGCCCGCGATTTCCTCGCCGGCACAGCGGGATCCGTGAGCGGCACGATCGCCGCGCTGGGCACGCGCAATCCCGACAGGCCCGAACTCGCCGAGCATTTCCCCGGCATCCGCGTCGTCCCGGGCTATGCGGCACTGATCGCCGATCCGGACGTCGACGCGATCTACATCGCTACCCCGCATGCCCATCACGCGCCTTGGGCGATCGCCGCGGCAAAGGCCGACAAGCATGTGCTGTGCGAGAAGCCAATGGGCATTTCGGCGCAGGAGACCGAGGCGATGTTCGCCGCCGCACGGCTCGCGGGCACCTTTCTCGGCGAAGCCTTCATGTACCGCTTCCACCCGCTGGCGATGCGCATCGTCGAGTTGATCCGCGCCGATGCGATCGGCGAGATCCGGATGATCCGGTCAAGCTTCGGCTTCGCGGTGCCCGAGTCAGCCCGTGCCTGCCACCGCCTGTTCCAGCCCGAGCTGGGCGGCGGCGCCATCCTCGACCTGGCCGGTTACCCGATCTCGATGGCCGGGCTGATCGCCGGCGCCCGCACCGGCTGCGGCATCCCGATGCCGGACACGATCAAGGCCGTCGCCCATTTCGGCCCGAGCGGCGTCGACGAATGGACCTCGGCACTGTTGCGCTTCCCCGGCGGGATCACCGCCGACCTCTCCTGCTCCGTGACCGTGCGCCAGGAGAATGTGCTGCACGTGATGGGCACTACCGGCCGGCTCGAGGTCGACCAGTTCTGGTTCGCCGGCGGCAAGACCGGCGGCACCAATGTGATGCGCCTGATCCGCCCCGACGGCACGCGCGAGGAGATCGCGGTCGAGGAACCGCGCCACCTCTACAGTTTCCAGTTCGAAGCAGCGAACCAGGCGATCCGCTCGGGCGCAACCGAGTTCGCCCTTCCGGGCCTCGATGCGGCGGACAGCATCGCCACCGCACGCATCGTCGATCGCTGGCTTGAGGAAATCAGAGCGTAACGGCGGTCTCGATCAGTTGGTCGGAAGCGCCGCCGACCAGCACGCGATAGCTACCGCCCTCAAGCTTCCAGCCATGCGTCGCCGGATCGCGCCAGCGCAGGCTGTCGAGCGTCACGCTGAGCTGGACGACCCTGGTCTCGCCGGGCGCCAACGCCACACGGTCAAAGGCGCGCAGCAGCTTGACCGGCTGCTCGGCCTCGACACCCGGCGCGCCGACATAGCATTGCACGACTTCCTCGGCCGCCATGGTGCCGGTGTTGCGCACCGAGACCGACACTTCGATCGCATCACCCTGCACCCGTGCCTTCAACCCGCGCCAGGCGAAGCCCGCATAGGACAGGCCGTGACCGAAGGCGTAGCGCGGGGCGATCTCCTCGCGGTCGAACTTTGTGTAGCCGTGCCAGCGATCATATTCGATCGCCTCAGCATCACGGTCGAAGAACGGATAGTCGCCGGCATCGCGCGCCACGGTGAAGGGCAGCTTGCCCGAGGGGCTGACCGCGCCGAACAACAGGCTGGCCAGCGCATGGCCGCCTTCCATGCCCGCATAGAAGCTCATCAGGATCGCGCCGGCGTCCTCGCGCCATTCCTCGACCAGTACGGCCGAGCCGGCCACGAGCACGACCACCACCGGCTTGCCGCTGGCGGCCGCGGCACGGATCAGCGCGATCTGATGCTCGGGCAAGCCCAGCGACAGGCGATCGCCGCCGATCGGCTCCTTCGAAATGCTCGGCCGCCCCGGCTTGCCATCGGCACCGAGTGCGATGTCGCCGATAATATACTCGCCCTCTTCCTTGGCGGTGAAGCCGGCGACGACCACCACCGCATCAGCCTCGCGCGCGACCTGCGTCGCGGCGTCGAGATCCTCGCCGCTGGCATAGATTACCGCGTCGTCACCGAGCAGTGCACGCAGGCCCTGGAGCGGGGTAATGACATAGGGCGTGCGCACCCGGCTCGAGCCGTTGTCGCCGGTATTCTCCATATCGGCGAGCGCACCCAACACCGCGAGCTTGCGCACCTTGGTGCGATCAAGCGGCAGCATCCCGTCATTCTCGAGCAGCACCGCGCATTTCTCGGCGACTTCGCGGGCCAGCGCACGGTGGCTGTCCTGCGTGATCAGGTCCCTGGAATACTCCTCCAGAGGGTCCTCGAGCGCGGCGAAGCGGAACTGGGTGGCGAGGATGCGGCGGCATGCCTGGTCGATCACTTCGGGCTCGACCGTCCCTGCCTCTACCGCGGCGACCAGCTTCTCGCCGAAGATCAGCGGCTCCGGATTCTCGACGTCGAGGCCCGCGGCCGCGCCATAGACCTTGTGCACACCGCGCACCCAGTCCGAATGGACGAAGCCTTCAAAGCCCCATTCGCCGCGCAGCACATCGGTGAGCAGCGCGCGGCTCTGGCCACAGAACTCGCCGTTGACCTTGTTGTACGCGGTCATCACCGTCGCCACGCCGGCGTCGAGGCAATGCTTGAAGTGCGGCAGATAGACTTCGTGCATCGCCCGCTCGTCGGCGGTAACGTTCACCTTGAAGCGCGCGTTTTCCATCGAGTTCAGCGCGAAATGCTTCACCGTGGCGACGACATTGTGCGCCTGGATGCCGGTGCCCATTGCGGCGCCCATCACGCCCAGATGCCAGGGATCCTCGCCATAAGTCTCCTGCGCGCGGCCCCAGGCGGGATGGCGCAGCAGGTTGATGCAGACGGCGCCCGAAAAGGTGCAATCCTGCGCCCGCGCCTCGACGCCCATCACTTCGCCGACACGCCGCTCCAGCGCGACGTCGAAGGTGGCACCGCGCGCCATGGTGCAGGGGAAGCAGGTCGAGCCGACACGCGTCACGCCGCGCGGGCCGTCGGTGAACATCAGCGGCGGGATGCCCAGTCGCTCGACGCCGCCGCCGGCGCGATAGGGCCGCGCGCCCCAGATCCGGTCGTCCTCGGCCAGAGCGTCGAAAAAGCCCTTGCCGGACATCATCGAGACCTTTTCGTCCAGGCTCAGCTCCGCGAGCACCCGACCGACCAGCGCATCGATTTCTTCGGCACTGGCACCCTTGGCCGGCATCCAGGCCGATAGCGCCGCGCCGTTCACGCCTTCGCCTGCTGCATCCACGATCGATGTGGTTGTCACGCCTGCTCTCTCCATACGCTTTTTCACCGCGCGGCATCCCGCATCAGAATTAGCGCTAAAGCACACCAGCACGCACTTGGATAGATTGAAAAGCACAACGGGATCGATTGCCGCGCCAGCCTGAAGCGGGCGAGCGCCCGTTCGAGAGGAGCAATGCGCCGGGCTTACAAAGCAAAGGCCCGCATTCCGGCTGCTTCACACCAGCCGGAATGCGGGCCTTGGTTCGGCTATGCGCGCTCTAGAGCGATTTGGCTCCGTTCAGATGCGCAGTGACAGTCGGTATCAGCTTGGTCGCGAAATCGCGCAGCGGCTGCGGCACGTCCTGATTGGCGGCATTCGCCTTCAGCGCGTCGAGCGTCTTCTGATGGGCATCGACCTGCGCCGTCGCATAGGCCTTGTCGAAATCGGCGCCCTTCAGGCCCTTGAGCGAGTCGAGCGCCTGCTGCTGCTCCGGCGAGAGCGTGGCGTCCGGCGTGATCGGCGGCGTCGCAGCGCTCGCCGCGGTCTTGAGCCTGGCGGTCGAGCCAGTGTGCGCCTTGATCATGTCGGCGGCGAACTTCTTCGTCTTTGCCGATGCACCCTGGCCATCGGCGAGTTGCGACGTGGCGATCTCGAAGGCATCGCTCGCGGCAGCGGCGTTGGCGAAGGTCTGGCCCGCCGAAGCGGCCGGCACCATCGTCATGTCGTTCGTCATCGTGCCGTCGCTGTTGGTGGTGACGGTAGTGGTATCGGTGGTGCTGGTGGTTTCGGTCTTCGAACCACAGCCTGCGAGCGCGAGCGCGGCGGCGCCCAGGGTCATCCAACGTACAGCTTGCATCCTCTGACTCCCAATATCTTCCATCAGGGCTGCTCCCTCAACGCGCCCAATTAAGCGGCGTTCCGACAGAACCCTTTGAGGATATTCGCGTTCTGACTGGGTCACTTTCAGCAACGGACGGGAGAGATCAGATGAGCATCTTCAGCAGCATCCGCGACAAGATCTTCGGCCACAAACCAGCCGCGCCTGCACCGACCCCCACGCCTGCCGCCGCCCCTGCCCAGCCGGCACCCGTTGCCGCCGCAACACCAGCGCCGGCCCCGGCACCTGCCGTACAAGTGGATGTCGGCGCCGTGCTTGCCGAGATGGCGGAGCTGAAAGGCGGCGGCGGCAATTATCAGACGTCGATCGTGGACCTGCTCAAGCTGCTCGACCTCGATTCCAGCCTCGATGCGCGCAAGCAGCTCGCCGACGAGCTCGACGTGCATGCCGGTGCGGACGGCAGCGCCGAACAGAATATCGCGCTTCACAAGGCCGTGATGGCGAAGCTAGCCGAAAATGGCGGGGTCGTGCCGGACAGCCTGCGGGGCGCCTGAGTCGGTCCTCGGGAAGGCGCTGCCAGCCGGCGGCGCCTTCATTACGCACCCGTCGTCAATAACATGGATTGCTGCATGCACGACGCCGGTGCGGCAAAGGGGTTCGATGGAAAAGAGTCTGATCGAACGCGCGCTGGAGCTGGCCGCGACCGGTGAATATGTGCGGATCGACCAAATCGAGCGCAAGCTCAACGCCGAGGGCTACACCAACGTCGTCTCGCATCTGGATGGGCCCACGCTCCGCCGGCAGCTGCGCGAGGTTTCGCAGCGCGCTCGGGGAGAGCCGACCAGGCGGCGTGGTCGTCCTGCCTCCGCCGCCTAGTCCGACACCGCCTGCTAGCCGGAACCGACAGCCCACCAATTTGGGGGCATTTAAGCTTGAAACGTGCACCGAATCGAGACCTCGGGCGCTTCGGGAAAGGTCAGCTTTAAATAAAATACAACAATATCATTGTATTACCTGACATGCCTGCAAGGCACTACGTAAAAAGCACCATGTGGAAAACCACAGGTTCTAGCGAACCGATTGTTCCCCATCCTTCTGAGCAAGGCGCAATGCCGAAGGTGTCGCAAGCCAGAAGGGTGAGGACATGCGCACACGCAGGCATCTTGCAATCGCAGTTTGCACAAGGTGGATCACGCTGCCCCTACCCAGACCACTGCCTCGGGTCGCGCAGGCAGTACCGCATCCGTGCGCCACATCGCGACGATGGTCGCTGCGAAGGCCGGTGGCGGCAACTACTCGGGTATGATCGCGCTCACCGTGAGCGCTTCCGCCTGAACCGTACTGGGCGAGGGAGAGCACCCTCACTCCCTCGCCCGGACACATCGCCGAAGACTGACCATCGCATCCATTTCCTGCTCGCCGTTCCGGCCGCGGTGATCGCGCCTGGAGCGCTCCGAGAGCGGCAATGGCGCCGCCGCCGGCAAGCTCGATACAAGCCGCGTGGACAATCAACCCCGCGACCTGGTGGCCTGATCTGGTTTGGCCGGTTCAGGATCTCGACGCAGGAACCAGTGCCGGCTGGTCCTGGCCCATTCCCGCCGCAAAGGCGATGCGCAGCGCCTCGGACAAGCTGCGGGCATGCAACTTGGCCATGATATTCGCCCGGTGCACCTCGACCGTGCGGCAGCTGATCCCCAGATCGAACGCAATAGTCTTGTTCGGGAAACCCTGCGCCAGCCGCTCCAGAACCTCGCGCTCGCGCGCGCTCAGAATGCCCAGCACCAGCCCCGCCTCGGCAACCCGGGCGGAAATATCCCGGCCGGCGGTCAATCGATCGAACGCCCGGCTTATCGCTTCCTGAAGCGCGTCCGTATCGAACGGCTTCTCTAGGAAATCGACGGCGCCCGCCTTCATCGCCTTTACGGCCACCGACACGTCGCCATGGCCGGTCAGGACGATGACGGGCATCGTCACCCCCCGGGCATTGAGCTGCTGCTGCACCTCGAGGCCGTCCATTTCGGGCATGCGGATGTCGAGCAGGATGCACCCCGGCTCGACGTGGCGCACTTCCTTGAGAAAGGCGGTACCGGATGCCCACATCCGCACCGCATATCCCGACGTCGCCAGAAAGAATTTAGCGCCACGACGCACGCTTTCCTCGTCGTCGATGACATGAACCAACGGTTTGTCACTCATTCCAGGACTCCGCATCAGCACGAACCAGGGTAAAATGAAAACGGGCGCCGCGGTCCGTATCCGGATCGAGCCAGATGCGACCGCCATTGGCCTCCACGATCGTCCGGCAGATCGACAGGCCCAGCCCCATCCCGCTGCTCTTGGTCGTGTGGAAGGCGCGGAACAGGTTCTCGGCGATTCCGGGCGCCACGCCGGGACCGGTATCGGCAACGGTCACGCGGACCAGTCCCGCCTCGTCCGGCGCCGTCGATATGGTGAGCAGGCATTGCGCGCATCCGACCATCGCCTCGATCGCGTTGCGCATCAGGTTGATCAGCACCTGCTGGATCTGGATGCGATCGACGAGCACGCTGTCCACGAGCGGATTGATCTGGAAGCTCGCCTCCACGCCCCGCTCCCGTGCGCCGATCAGCGCCAGTTCGGAAGCATCCTCGACAAGCACCGACAGCGACTCGATCGACTTCTCGACTTCGCCGCGGGCAACGAACTCGCGCAACCGCCGCACGATGCTGCCGGCGCGCAACGCCTCCTCGAACGCCTCGTCCAGCCCTTCCTCGATCATCCAGCGATCGTCGGGATTGCCTTCCTGGAGCAGGTTGAGCGCACCACGTACAAAAGTCACCACCGCCGTGATCGGCTGGTTGAGCTCATGCGCCAGCGTCGATGCCATGGTGCCCATCGCGCTGACCCGCGCGGCATGGATCAGTTCGGAACGCAGCGCCTCGATCCGCTCTTCGTCCGCGATCTTCCCGGTGAGGTCACGGATGAAGCCGATGAAGACCCGCCCGCTTTCGGACACCGCTTCGCCGACCGAGAGGTCCATCGGAAAGGTCGTTCCGTCCCGGCGCTGCCCCAGCACGATCCCGCCGACGCCGATCATCCGCGCCTCTCCCGTCTCCAGATAGCGCTGAAGATAGGAATCGTGCCGTTCGCCGTCCGGCATCGGCATCAGGCGATTGATATTGGAGCCGACCACATCGGCCTCGCACATGCCGAACAGCTTTTCGGCGGCGGCGCTGAAGGACAGGATCTTCCCGGTCTCGTTGATCACGACCATCGCATCGGGAACCGCGGCGAGGATGGAACGGAATTGCGCGGCGCTCGCGCGAAGATGCCGCTCCGCCGCGCGCTGTTCGGTCACGTCGCGGATGACCTTCGCAAAGCCGCGCAATGCACCCTTTTCGTCATGAAGCGGGGTCAGCACGGTGTGGGCGAGGAATTCCGAGCCGTTCTTGCGAACGCACCAGTCCTCCTCCTCCAGATACCCCTCGGATCGGGCGCACTCCAGATCCTGCTGCGGCTTGCTCAGCGCCAGCGCGCCGTCCGGATAGAAGATCGAGCAATGCCGCCCGGTCACTTCCCGCTCGCTCCATCCCGTCAGGCGCTCGGCCGCCTTGTTCCAGATGGTCACCCGGCCCTCGGGATCGAGCATGTAGATGCCATATCCCTCTGCGCCGTCGATCAGCAGGTTCAGCGTCTCCGCCAGGTCATGCGCGCGATTGGCGCGACGTTCGGCGATCTGCTCGCTGTGGCGGAGGCGCCGCTGCAATCGCGTGATGTAAGCGACGACGAGTACGATCACGCCGCAGGCCAGCAGGAAGACCATCCGCTCGAGCGAAGCGGTGTCCCCGGTCGCCCAGCCCATCAGGGCAACGGTCATCACCGATGCCAGCGTCGCAACCAGTGCCGGCCGCAGACCGGCGAAGACGCCGGTCACCAGCACCGCCACGGCAAAGAGCAAATAATGTCCGCGATGACTCAGCCACGGCTCGAGCGCCATGCGCAATATCGTGGCGACGACGACCGAACCAACCGCCAGCCCATAGGCAGCGGCGAGGCCGCGCGCCGATGTGCTCCGGGCATCGGCCACCGCAATCTCCACCGCTGAAGGCCCCGGACGCACGCGATAGTGCAACCTCCCGATCCAGCGGATCAGCCGACCATATCACGCATGAAAGTCGTCTGAAACATTATGGAAATATACGGGGCCGTGAGAGCGAACCCCGAGGGTGCCGCAAAACGGGACGCGTTCAGGACGTCGGTTCTGCCACCGTAGCAAGCTCCTCCAGCAAGGCATCGTCTCTGACCGGCTTGGAGAGCACCTCGGCAAAACCGGCGGCGAGCGCCTGCTCTCGCAGCGGCTCCGAAAACGATGCCGTGATCAGCACCGCAACGCCGTGCCAGCCCCTCGACTGCAGGGTTCGCAAACTCTCGATGCCGTCGCAACAAGGCATCGAATAATCGACCACGACATGCGTGATCGCGACAGATGCGGGATCGGCAAGCGCCGCCGACGCGCTGGCGAAAGAAAGAACCTGGTAGCCCTTGCCCTGCAGCATCAATTGCAGGTCCCGGCGAACGGAGGCGTCCTCATCGATCAGCAGCAGTTGCGGCGAGTTCTTTCTCAGCGATGTCATTCAGACCTGCGCCTTCTTGCGAGTTAAACTCTGCCCGGCGCATGCCGTGCGACCAGCGCCTCGATCATGCTCCCGAGTACCAAATCAGCCATCGCGAGGGCGGACCGGCCTGGGCAGGTCCGCTTCCTGAATTGATCCGTTCGAGCCCCTGGCTCCATCCGGTTTCGGAGCTTTCGGGCGGGATGTCACCGTTGTCGTTTCCGGCTCCGGAGTCCACCTTCGCCCGCCGACACCCTAAAGGCGATATGCGGTGGCAGGCGATGCGTAGTGTTACTTATCGCATCTGATGGCGAGCGCCGCCCCTCCCCTCGCGAACACAAAAACGCCGTCCGTGGCGGACCACGGACGGCAAGGCAGGGATGCCGGACTTGGAGAGACACCGACACCACGAAACACTCAGTAAAACCGGGCGCAGCGGGAATGCCGCCGCGCCCGATCGCATCACATCACATGCGGAACGACGCGCTCAGCGAATAGACGCGGCCATTCTTGTACACCGCGGTCGGGAACTTCGGATCCGAGCTGTACTGATAATAGGTCTCGTCGAGCAGGTTGGACGCCGACGCACTTACCTGCAGCTTGTCGGTCAGATTGTACGAGATCGACGCGTCGAGCTGGCTGTAGCCGTCGGTGTAATCCTGCGACTGCTGGCGGCCGAAGCGATAGAAATACTTCGAACGCCGGTTGAAGCTGACGCGCGCCTGGAACGGCCCCTTCTCGAAATAGGGCACCAGGGTGAAGGTGTCGCGCGACAGATAGGGCAGGCCCGTGGGCGAACCGGTATCGGCATCGGTGAAGGTGTAGTTCGACTGGATGCCGAAGCCCCAGAACAGATTGGCGTTCGCGGTGAGCGAGAAACCGGTGACCTTCGCCTTGCCGCCGTTGACCGGGCGCGAGATCGAATAGATCAAGGTCCGGCCGGTCACCGTGTTGGTCAGGCTGACATTATCCTCGACCTGATTGCCGATATAGTTCGACACGTCGCGGTAGAAGACTTCGCCCGAGATGTAGCTCGCCGGTGCGAAATACCATTCGGCGGAAAGGCCGAAATTGGTCGCCGCATAGGGCTTCAGGTCCGGATTGCCGCCGCTGCCCGAGCGGGTGGTGTCGTCGAGCGAGAGCGAGCCTGCGAGGTCCGAATAGCGCGGACGCGCCATCACCTTCGCCGCCGACGCACGCAGCACCACATTCTCGCCGGCCTGGAAGATCAGGTTGGCGGCCGGCAGGAAGCGGTTGTCGTCGGTCGTCACCTGGGTCGGTGCGAACACGCCGCCGCTCTGCACATAGAATTGCGACTGATCGCGGGTGAAGACGTAGCGGCCGCCAATGTTGCCGCGGAAACGGCCGGCCTCGAAATTAGCCTGCACATAGCCGGAGACGATGGTCTCCTTGACGTGGAAATACTGGTCCTTGGACAGGCCACGGTTCACGTTGATCGTGCCGTACTTCTCCAGCGTAGCGCGGATCGCATCGGCATCGAGCGTGGCATAGGGCGTGCCGTTGCCGCTCACACCCAGCCCGTCGAACAGGTTGCTGTCGAGGACATAGGGATTGAGGTCGGCGAGCGTGTAGTTCTTATTGGTGAACGCCGCGCCGCCATAGGTGGTGTTGCTATTGGTGTGGCTCGCGAAACGGGCACCGAACAGGATCTTGTTGATCGGGCCCAGATTTACGGCGCGTGCGACGTCGGCCTGGCCGAACAGTTCCTGGTCCCGCGTCTTTTCGGCGAAGGTAATGCCGCCGATCTGGCGCCCGAAGAACGGCCGCCCGCCATTGGCCGCAAGCACCGCCGCCTCGCTCTGGTTCTCACCGCCAAGCGCTGTGTAGTTGCTCAGCCAGCGTGACGGATCGCTCGCCGGATACTGCCAGTTGACATAGGTGTCCTTGCCGTTGGTACCGGACGTGAACCCCTGCTGGGTGCGGAAATCGAGGAGGTACTCGGGGTCCTTGCCGCCCGAGGCGCGGGTGCCGCCGAAGTTCCCGGTGATCACCCAGTCACCCGGCTTCCAGTCGACCATCAGGGTAAGCGAGTCGTTCTTGACCCGGGTGCGACGGAAGTTGGTGTCGAGCTGGCCTGTGGCACCGGTCGTGCCGGTGATGCCCGAGAAGGTCGCCGAGGTGACCATGCCATCGGCATAGGTCGCGCTCTGCAGCAGCGAGCCCTCATAGCCATAGGTATATTCGGAGTTCGACAGATTGTCGTAATTGCCGCGGATCACCAGCGCGGTGCCGGTCAGCGTCAGATTATCGGCCGGGCGAACCTGCAGCGCGCCGGAGAAGCCGATGCGCTCACGCTCCTGCTTGAAGAATTCGCGGGCGAGGAACGATGCGACGCGCGCCTTGCTGAACTCGGCGATCATCGCCGCGTTCGGCAGCTGGCCGTTCAGCGTCGGGCCGCTGGTTACACGGCCGTCCGCACCATAGATGATGTTGCCGTTGGTGTCCTTGGCATAGCGATCGAGCAGCGCATCGCCGGTGCGATACCAATAGACCGCCGAACCGGCGCGGCTGAGCTGTTCCTTGTCGTAATTGACCGCGCCGAGGAAGCCGATCGTGTCGTCGGCATTGTGCCAGCTGTACAGCGCGGAACCGCGGAAGCTGCCGCGCTTGGCACGGCTGTTATACTCGCCACCGCCCGTCAGTGCGACGGTGTTGGGAGCAAGATCGAGCGGCTTGCGCGTGACGATGTCGACGCTGGCGCCGATCGCGCCTTCCTGCAGACGCGCCTCGGGGGTCTTGTAGACGACCGCCTGGCTGATGATCGTCGGCGAGAGCAGCGAATAGTTGAACGAGCGGCTCGAACGGTCGGAGGGATTGCCGCCCCAGTCGGCGGAGGCGACCGAATGGCCGTCGATGGTCAGGCGGTTCAGCGCCGGCTCGACACCCGCGATAGAGAGCTGCTCGCCCTCACCGAACTGGTGGTCGACGGTGACGCCCGGCAGACGCGAAAGCGATTCCGCGACATTGCTGTCCGCCAGCTTGCCGACATCCTCGGCACTGATCACGTCGACGATCGAATCGGCGCGCTTCTTGGTCTCGATGGCGTCCTGAAGGCTCTTGCGGATGCCGGTGACGACGATCTCGTCGCCAGACTGCGAAGGCACGGAATCCTGCGCATAGGCCGGAAGCGCGGCACAGGTGAACGCGGTACCGATAAGCAACTTAAGACGTAGATTCATTGAACCAATCCCCCCTCGCTCGCATCGCAGAGCTGGCACCCGCCAACCCGCATTTCCTGCGGACACAGAACGTCTCTCTGGCGCCTCTCCCGTCCGATTCCTGCGAATCCGGTCTTCGGGGCGTCTGTGTCTGGTTTGTAACCACGAACGAACCAATCACGCAACAATTTTTGGAACTTTGTTTTGTATATGAAAATCAAGCGTGGTAACCGACTGATCGATCCTGATGTTTTCGCCGGCGGTTCGAACCGGATGAGAGAGAGAATGAACGACACAGGCATTTCTGCGCGGTATCCGTCCGCATGGTCGAAGCGCATTTGCAGCATGCGTACCGCGGGTCCGATTGGTCTGGTCCTGGAGCCCTTGGCCATGGTGCGAGCAAACCATTGGAGCCCATTGCGCCGGGCGCCCGACGCGGTGATTGCCGCATGACCGTCGGGACCGTGCTGCAGGAATCCAAGCCGTTAAGGGCAAGCGCGGCAGCATCGCTGCTTCCGCAGGACAGCCGCGCATGGCTGGGCGAACTCCTGCCCCGCGACCGCAGGCCGCTCTATGCGCAGTTCGCGCAACTGCTGCGCCGCGCGATCAATGACGGGCGGCTTGAGGCCGGTGCCGCCCTGCCGCCCGAGCGCGATCTCGCCACCGACTATGGCATGTCGCGCATGACGATCCGCAAGGCGATCGCGGAGCTGGCGGAAGACGGGCTACTGACGCGCAAGCAGGGCGCGGGCACCACGGTCAGCCGCCGTATCGAGCAGAACTTCTCACGGATCAGCTCCTTCTCCGAAGAGATGGCCGCACGCGGGCAAGTGGCGAGCAGCACCTGGATCCTGCGCGCCGCGGGCACAGTCACACCGGCCGAGGCCATGCAGCTCAACCTGTCCCCGGGCGCACCGGTGATGCGCTTCCACCGCGTCCGGATCGCGGACGGCGCCCCGATGGCGGTCGAGTTCTCGACGGTCCCCAGCTATTGCCTGGACGGGATCAACGACGTCTCCGAATCGCTCTACGCCGCTCTCGCCCGCACGGACCATCGCCCGGCACGCGCACTGCAGAGGCTCCGCGCCGTTCCCTTCACTGCGGCCCAGGCGCGGCTGCTCGACGTCGATGCCGGCACGCCCGGGCTGCTGATCGAGCGGTGCGGTTTCCTGCGCGACGGCCGTCCGGTCGAATATACCCAGTCCTGGTATCGCGCCGATGCCTATGACTTCGTCGCCGAGCTCACGGACATCTGATCCGCGATGGCAACTACTCTCCCGATCACATCCGCGCCGGCCATTTGCTCAAGGCATGACAAGCGGTTTGCGCTGCGCTAGCGTTACCCGATGCCTCCGAAGCCCGCATCACAACTCACGCCTGCCGCCAAAAAAGCAAGGTCGGACGAAAAGTCCGCCTCGCCCAATTACAGCGCACCGGCCTTGGAGAAGGGCATCGACGTGATCGAACTGCTTGGCAACGAGCCGTTCGGCCTGACCATCACCGAGATCGCGCAACGCCTCGGCCGCTCGGTGAGCGAACTCTTCCGCGTCGTCGTCGCACTCGATCGGCGCGGATGGCTGCACAAGGATGCCGCGAGCGATCGCTACCGCGTCACCTATCGGTTGCTTGAGCTCGCACATCGCGCCACGCCCGCACAGGAGCTGACGCATGTCGCCGCGCCGCGGATGCAGGCCCTGGCTACGGCGACGATGCAGTCCTGCCACCTCGCGGTGGTCAATGGCGGACGCGGTTTGATCGTCGCGCGCCAGGAAAGCTCTGGCCCGACCGGGTTTGCGGTGCGCCTCGGCAGCGAGATCGTGCTGGAGACCAGCTGCTCCGGCCATGTCCTGCTTGCCTTCATGGACGAAGCGACGCGGCAGGAAGTGCTCGGCGAACAGCTTTCCTCCAAGCTTGCCAAACGCCTGGCTGCGGTACGCGAGCAGGGATATGAATCGATCGCGAGCTCACGGCTCGCCGGCGTTTCGGACCTTTCCTGCCCAATCTTCGGCTTTAACGGCCATGTGGTCGCGGCGCTCACCATCCCCTATCTCGCCGTGATCGACGACGCGCCACACTTGTCGGTGGAAGAGACGCTTGCACTGCTGAAGGCCGCGGCACTCGATATCTCGACGGTACTCGGATGGTATGATCGCGAGGAAGCGCCGGTAGTGCCCAGCCTCTCCGTGCCCGAGCCGAAGCGCGTACGCAGGACCCGCAAGGCCGGCTAGGCCAGCAAACCCCATATCTCCGCAGGCAGACGCCGGCGGCTACTCTAACGCAATCCGGAGCGCACGCGCTTCCGGGCAATGGGTTGCGTGCGCGCCGGAGGGGCGACGCAGAAAAGCAACCAGATTTTATCTAGAAATGATATTTCCATATACAAAATGAATGGTGCTTAATATGAAAAGCGTGGCATTCGTGCCCGACAGTTGTTCCTCCGTAACAGAGAAAAGCCACCAATGACCGTGATCACCGGCCTGCGCGTGCTGGACATCCGCTTTCCCACCAGCCTCTCGCTGGACGGTTCGGATGCGATGAATCCCGATCCGGATTATTCGGCCGCCTATGTGATCCTGGAAACGGACACGCCCGGGCTCAGCGGGCATGGCCTCACCTTCACCATCGGCCGGGGCAACGAAGTCTGCGTCGCCGCGATCGAAGCGCTCCGCCCGCTGGTGATCGGCCAGTCGCTCGACACGATCCGCGCCGAGCCCGCCGCCTTCTGGCGCCACATCACCGGCGACAGCCAGCTGCGCTGGATCGGCCCCGACAAGGGCGCAATCCATCTCGCCACCGGCGCGGTCGTCAACGCGGTCTGGGATCTCTGGGCCAAGGCCGAGGGCAAGCCGGTATGGAAGCTGGTCGCCGACATGTCGCCGGCCGAACTCGTCCGCACGATCGACTTCCGCTACATCACCGACTGCGTCACGCCCGAAGAAGCACTGGCGCTGCTCGAGGCGCGCGCTGCCGGCAAGGAAGAGCGGATCGCGCTGCTCCGCGCCGAAGGCTATCCCTGCTACACCACTTCGGCCGGCTGGCTCGGCTATGACGACGAAAAGCTGCGCCGGCTGGCGCAGGAAGCCGTCGATGCAGGCTTCCGCCATATCAAGCTCAAGGTCGGCGTTGACCTGGAAGACGACAAGCGGCGCGTCGCCATCGCACGCGAAGTGCTGGGCCCCGATCGCACGCTGATGATCGACGCCAACCAGGTCTGGGAAGTCGGTCAGGCAATCGACTGGGTCAATGCGCTCGCTTTCGCCAAGCCGTTCTTCATCGAGGAACCGACCAGCCCCGACGACGTGCTGGGCCATGCCAGCATCCGCGCCGGCATCGCCCCGGTCAAGGTCGCGACCGGCGAGATGTGCCAGAACCGCATCCTCTTCAAACAGTTCATCATGGGCTCCGCGATCGACGTAGTGCAGATCGACGCCTGCCGTCTGGGCGGGGTCAACGAAGTCCTTGCGGTGCTGCTGATGGCGGCGAAATACGACCTGCCGGTCTGGCCGCACGCGGGCGGCGTCGGCCTGTGCGAATATGTCCAGCACCTCGCGATGATCGACTATCTCTGCTTCGCCGGCACGCGCGACGGCCGCGTGATCGAATATGTCGATCACCTGCACGAGCATTTCCTCGATCCCTGCGTGATCCGCTCGGCCGCCTATATGCCGCCCGAGCGCCCGGGCTTCTCGATCGAGATGAAGCCCGAGACGCTCACCCGCTATCGCCACCAGCCGGACCGCGGCCAGGCAGCCTGAGCATAAGGCCAAATACGCATATGCTCGCCTTGCGCCTTGGCGCGGGCGAGCAGGTCCCATACGGAGGCGCAAGCGGCGGCAACGGCCGCGACCTCGGGACATTTCGATCTATTTTTTCCTATGAACTTGTATTTTAAATACGCAATTATAGAAGAACGCATCCGGCCCGGCCGGGGGAGGAAATAAGAATGGCCAGTCGCGCACCCGCTGCCGCACCGCCGATCATCGAGCGCCGCTACGCGATCGCATTCGCGCTGATCACCTCGCTTTTCTTCTCATGGGCCCTGGCGGCCGCACTCAACGACGTGCTCATCCGGCAGTTCCAGAAGGCGCTGGATCTCACCCGCACCGAAGCCAGCCTGATCCAGTTCGCCTTCTATGTCGGCTATTTCTGCGCCGCGATTCCCGCTGGCCTGCTGATCCGGCGTCTCGGATACAAGAGCACCATCCTGATTGGCCTGGCCTGCTATGCGGGCGGCGCCTTCCTCTTCTATCCGGCCGCGGCCACCGAGCGCTTCGCCCTGTTCCTTGTCGCGCTGTACGTGATCGCGATCGGGCTCGCCTTTCTTGAAACCGCGTCGAACCCCTATATGACGATCCTCGGCGCCCCGGAGACCGCGTCCTCGCGCCTGAACCTCGCCCAGTCCTTCTACGGGATCGGCGCAGTGATCGGCCCGATCATCGGCGGCCTCTTCATCTTTTCCGGCGACGAGCGCACCCAGGCGCAGATCCTCGCGATGAGCCCGGCCGAACGCGCTGCCTGGCGGTCTGCGGCGGCGACTGCGGTGCAGGGTCCCTATCTCGCGATCGGCGTGGCGGTCTGCCTGCTCGGCCTGCTGATCGCCTTCACCCGTTTCCCGGTGCTCGAACGGGCCAGGACCGCCTCCGACGGTTCCCGCTCCTTCTTCGCCGTGCTGCGCCATCACCGGCTGCGCGCGGCCATCTTCACCCTGTTCCTCTATGTCGGCGCACAGGTCGGCGTGTGGAGCTTCTTCATCGACTTCGCCAAGAACCAGGCACCCGAATTGAGCGAGAAGACCACCGCCTTCCTGCTCTCCGCCAGCCTGGGCATGCTGATGATCGGCCGCTTCAGCGGAGCGTTCCTGCAGAAGCGGATCGCCCCTGCCCGGCTGCTCGCCCTTTATGCCGTGGCGAACGTGCTGCTCTGCGGCTTTGCGGCCTTCGCCTCCGGCATGTCCGCGGTGGCCGCGCTCTGGCTGACCAGCTTCTTCATGTCGATCATGTTCCCGACGATCTTCGCCCTCGGCGTCGAGGGACTGGGCGACGAGACCGAGAGCGGCGCGGCTTTCCTGATCATGGCGATCATCGGCGGCGCCGTCTTCCCTCCGCTGATGGGCATCGTCTCCGAGCGCATCGGCGGCGTTCACCACATGATGCTCGTCCCGATGCTCGCCTTTGCCGGGGTATTGGGTTTCGCCGTGCTGCGGCTTCGTGAAGGACTTGCCAAGTGACCCGCGCCCTGTTCGTGCTGGACCTGAAAGACGATCCGGACCTGATCGCCGCCTATGAAGCGAGCCACGCGCCCGGCGCCGTATGGCCGCAGATCGTGCGCGACATCCGCCAGCGCGGCTATCGCGAGATGGAAATCTGGCGCGTCGCCGATCGCCTGGTCATGCTCGCCGAGATTTCGCCCGCGGGCCTCGCCCCCTCCGATCCGGACCTCGATCCGGTCGTGGCACAGTGGGAAAGCGAAATGGACGCCTATCAGCGTCCGATCGACCCCACCGGCCCGAAATGGCTGCCGATGACCAGGATCTTCGCGCTGGACGAGCAGCCCGCGACATGATTTCGCTCCGCACGATTCCCCGCGCGAAGATCAAAGTCAGCGAGATCGGTTTTGGCGCCGCGCCGCTGGGTAATCTCTACCATCCGATCACCGATGCCGAGGCGAAGGCCACGCTTGAGCGCGCGCTCGCGGCGGGGATGAACTATGTCGATACGGCACCGCATTACGGCCATGGCCTCAGCGAGCGCCGGACCGGCGATACCCTGCGCGAGCGCCCGGGCGTGGTGCTGTCGACCAAGGTTGGGCGGTTGCTGCGCGCGGACCCCGCGCTTCGGGGCAATGCCGAGCGGCAGGGCTTCCGGTCGCCGCTGCCGTTCGAGCGCCATTTCGACTATAGTCACGACGGGATATTGCGGTCGTACGAGGATAGCCTCCAGCGGCTGGGCCTGGCCCATATCGACCTGCTCTACGTCCACGACATCGGCGCGAGGACGCATGGCGCGGACAATGCGCGCTATTTCGATCAGTTGACCCAGGGCGGTGGCTTCAAGGCGCTGGAGCGCTTGCGCGATGAAAAGGCCATCACAGGCTTCGGCGTAGGCGCGAACGAATGGCAAATTGGTCTCGACGCGCTCCGCCACGCGGATTGCGACGTAATGCTGCTCGCCGGGCGCTACACCCTGCTCGAGCAGGGGGCACTGACCGAGTTCCTTCCGCTTTGCCTTGAACGGCAGGTCGCCGTCATCATCGGCGGCGCGTATAACTCGGGCATCCTCGCCACCGGCACCGCGCAGGGAAGCACGCTGCGCTACGATTATGGCGAGGCGCCCGCGGAGATCGTGGCAAAGGTCGCCCGGCTCGAAGCGCATTGCCGCGCATTCCAGGTGCCGCTCGCAGCTGCGGCACTCCAGTTTCCGCTCGCCCATCCCGCAGTTGCCAGCGTGCTCCTCGGCCTCGGATCGCCTGGCCAGGTCGACGAGACGATCGGCCTGCACGCCTTCCGGATTCCCGCGGAATTCTGGCTGGAGCTGCGCAGCGCAGGCCTGATCGCCGAAGACGCCCCGATACCGGCCGATCGCTGAGATGCGTGTCGACTCGCACTTCCATCTCTGGCGCCCGGCCCGCGGCGACTATGGCTGGCTGACCCCGGAAACGGGGCCTCTTTACCGTGACTATGAGCCACAGGAATTCGCGCCCCTGCTGATGGCGCACGATATCGACGCCGCGATCCTGGTTCAGGCCGCCCCCAGCGAAGCCGAGACAAGCTTCCTGCTCGACCATGCTGAAAGCCGCCCCTGGATCGCCGGGATTGTCGGCTGGACCGATCTGGCCGCTGAGGACGCCCCGGCACGCATCGCCGCGCTTGCCGAGACGCCCAAGATTCTCGGCCTGCGCCCGATGCTGCAGGATCTGGACGATCCCGTCTGGATCCTGGGCGACGCGGTCTGCCCGGCACTGGACGCGATGGCGAAGCATGGGCTGGTCTTCGATGCGCTGGTCCGCGCGGAACAGCTTCCCGCGATCCTCACCTTAGCCACGCGCCATCCTGATCTCTCGATCGTTCTCGATCATTTCGGCAAGCCGCACATCGATGCCGCGCCTGACGACGCATGGCATAATGCGATCGCGGCGCTGGGCGGAATGCCCAATGTCACGATCAAGCTGTCGGGCCTGCTCACCGAGGCGCCGGTACACGCTGATGCGACCACTCTCGCTCCCTGGTTCGACCATGTCGCAGCCAGCTTCGGCGCCGAGCGCATCCTGTGGGGCAGCGACTGGCCGGTCGTGACCACCGCCGGCAGCTATGCCGATTGGATCGCCATCACCAACACGCTTCTCGCCGTCTTCGAACCCCGGGCGAGAGAGGCCATTTTCGGTGCCAATGCGGCACGAATCTATCAGCTCTGACGGAGACAAAGGATGACTAAAGCTGGCCGGCTGGCGGGCAAGACCGCGCTGGTTACCGCGGCGGCGCAGGGTATCGGCCGGGCAACCGCCGAGCTCTTCGCTGCGGAGGGCGCCACCGTATGGGCGACCGACGTCAATATGGAGGCGCTGGCCGACGTCGCCGGTTGCCAGACCGCGCGGCTGGATGTGCGCGACGAGGCCTCGATCGCCGGGGCGCTCGCTCTTGCCGGCCCGCTCGACGTCATCTTCAACTGCGCCGGTGCGGTGCCGGGCGGCACGATCCTCGATTGCACACCTGAACAATGGGACCTGGCCCAGGACCTCAACGTCACCAGCATGTACCGGATCATCCGCACCGCCCTGCCCGCGATGATCGCGTGCGGCGGCGGCAGCATCGTCAACATGTCCTCGGTCGCCAGCTCGATCAAGGGCGTGCCCAACCGCTTCTCTTACGGCGTGACCAAGGCGGCCGTGATCGGGCTCACCAAGGCGGTGGCGGCCGATTTCGTCGCCCAGGGCATCCGCTGCAACGCGATCTGCCCAGGCACGATCGAGACTCCGTCCCTGCACGAGCGCCTACGCGACACCGGCGACTATGAGGGCGCCCTCTCCGCCTTCATCGCGCGCCAGCCCATGGGCCGGCTTGGTCAGGCCGCCGAGGTCGCCGCCCTCGCCCTTTATCTCGCCTCGGACGAGTCCGCATTCACCACCGGCCAGATCCATGTGATCGATGGCGGCTGGACCAACTGATCCCGGTTTTTGAAGGAGCCTTGATATGAAATTGCTGCGCTTCGGCCCGAACGGCAACGAGAAGCCCGGTCTCGTCGATGCCGAGGGCAATATCCGCGACCTGAGCGGGATCGTGTCCGACATCGACGGCAGCACGATCACGCCCGAGGGCCTGGAACGGCTCCGCGCGATCGATCCGGCGAGCCTGCCGCTGGTCGAGGGCGATCCGCGCCTCGGCGCCTGCGTCGCGCGTCCCGGCAAGTTCCTCTGCATCGGCCTCAACTATGCCGACCATGCCGCCGAAACCGGCGCCGCGATTCCCGAGGAACCGATTATCTTCATGAAGGCGACCAGCGCGCTCTCGGGCCCGAACGATCCGATCGTGAAGCCGCGCGACGCGACCAAGCTCGACTGGGAAGTCGAGCTCGCCTTCGTCGTCGGCACCGAATGCCGCTATGTTGACGAGGCGCAGGCCGAAGCGGCGATCGCCGGCTATTTCGTTTGCAACGACGTCTCCGAGCGCGCCTTCCAGCTCGCGCGCGGCGGCACCTGGGACAAGGGTAAGGGCTGCGACAGCTTCGGCCCGATCGGCCCTTGGCTGGTGACCGCGGACGAGGTGGGCGACACCGGAGACCTGCACATGTGGCTGGAGGTCAACGGCAAGCGCTATCAGGACGGCTCGACCTCGACGATGATCTTCCGTCCCGCCTTCATCCTCTCCTATCTCAGCCGCTTCATGAGCCTGCAGCCCGGCGACATCGTCACCACCGGCACGCCGCCGGGCGTCGGCCTTGGCCAGACCCCCAATGTCTGGCTGCACAAGGGCGACAAGGTTTCGCTGGGGATTGCAGGTCTCGGCGAACAGCATCAGCAAGTCATCGACGCCTGATCCGTGAAACCGGGCCGGCCGCCCGTTGCGGACGGCCCGGATCATGGCGCACTATACGTCTCCCGGAGGCCCAATGCTCGAAATCTGCATCGACACCCTTGCCGGGATCGACGCCGCCATCGCCGGCGGTGCGGACCGGCTCGAGCTGTGCGCCGCGCTCTCGGTCGGCGGGCTCACGCCGCCGCAGTCGCTGGTCCTGCGCGCGGCGGCCGCGCCGATCCCCGCGCACCTGCTCTCCCGTCCCCGCGATGGCGACTTCCGCTACGATGCCGCCGAAGCCGCGATGATCGCCGACGACATCCGTCTCGCCGCCGAAGCCGGTCTTGCCGGTGTCGTGATCGGCGCCAGCGGTGCTGACCGACGGCTAGACGCCGAGCTGCTCGCGAGCTGGGTCGCCCATGCGCGTGCGGAAGGCGCGAAGACCGGCCGCCCGTTGTCGCTGACGCTACACCGTGCCTTCGATCTCTGCCCCGACCTGTTCGAGGCGCTCGATATGGCGATCGCACTCGGGTTCGACCGGATTCTCACCTCGGGCGGCCAGCCCCGCGCCGCCGATGCGCTCGACATGCTCGCCGCGCTCGCCCGCCGCGCCGACGGCCGCATCGGCATCCTCGCAGGCAGCGGCATCGATCCCGCCAATCTGCCCGCGATCCTCGCCACTGGGGTGCCCGAGGTTCACGCCTCGTGCCGGAGCCCCGCTGGCCCCGCCGGAGAGGTCGAGCAGCGCTTTGGCTTCCAGACCGGCCCCGGCCTTCACACCGACGCAGCAAAAGTATCCGCGCTGCGCAGCATTCTTGGCCAGCATGGAACCTTGAACAATACCAATATATAACTTATCCAAGCCCACTCCACGCTATCAGTACAAGGTGTAACATGGGGTCCTACGACGAGCAGGCAGGGGCGACCGCGACGCTCATGGACACGGAAGCAGCCGAAGCTGCGGACGTGGTACGTCGGCTGGTCGATGCGAACGAGCCCGCCCTGACGGCGCTGGCGACGCGGCTGCGGGCCAATCCGCCCGCACGGATCGTCACCTGCGCGCGCGGTTCGTCCGATCACGCGGCGAGCTATGGCAAATATCTGATCGAGACGCTGATCGGCATTCCGGTCGCGTCGGCCGCCCCGTCGGTGGCATCGGTCTTTGCCGCGCCGGTCGCGCCCGGCTCCGCGCTGTGCATCGCGATCTCGCAGAGCGGCCGCAGCCCCGATCTGCTCGCCACCGTGCGCGCGCATCAGGAAGCCGGCGCGCATGTCGTCGCCTTCGTCAATGACGAGACCTCGCCGCTCGCGGTTCTCGCCGATACCTGTATCGGCCTCAAGGCCGGCCCCGAGCGCTCGGTCGCCGCGACCAAATCCTATATCGCCTCGCTCGCCGCCTTTGTCGCGCTCGTTGCCAAATGGGCACGCGACGATGCGCTCGCCGCCGCGCTCGCCGGCCTGCCGGACCAGCTCGAAAAAGCACGCGCGCTCGACTGGAGCGACGCCGTCACCGCGCTGCGCGATGCGACCAATCTGTTCGTGATCGGCCGCGGCTACAGCTTCGGTATCGCCCAGGAGGCGGCGCTCAAGTTCAAGGAGACCTGCGGGCTCCATGCCGAGGCATTCAGCGCCGCCGAGGTCCGCCACGGCCCGATGGCGATCGTCGGCCAGGGCTTCCCGGTGCTGGCCTTCGCGACATCCGACGCCGCCGGCGACAGCGTCCGCGAGGCGACCGCCGAGTTCGCGGAGCGCGACGCCCGCATCTGCCTCGCCGATGCCAGGGGGAGCGGCAGCCTGCCCGCCCTCGCAGGCCACCCGGCGATCGAGCCGCTGCTGATGGTCCAGAGCTTCTATCATATGGCCAATGCGCTTTCGCTCGCGCGCGGCCATGATCCGGATCGTCCGCTCTACCTCAAGAAGGTGACCGAGACGCGATGACGTCATTCGCATTCACCAACGGGCACATCGTAACGCCCGGCGGCGTGCTCGAGGGCGCCACGCTCCAGGTTACCGACGGCCGCATCACCGCCATTTCGCCTGAAGTGGCGGCGGACGAGACAATCGACCTCGACGGCGGCTGGATCGTGCCCGGCTTCATCGACACCCAGGTCAATGGCGGCGCCGGTGTGCTGTTCAACGATTCGCCCGATGCCGAAGGTATCGCCGCAATCGGCCGGGGGCATGCGCGCTTCGGCACCACGGCCTTCCTGCCGACCCTGATCAGCGACGTGCCCGAGGTGATCGCGCAGGCGCTCGATGCTGCAGACGCGGCGATCGAGGCCGGCGTGCCGGGCTGTGTCGGCGTCCATATCGAGGGCCCGATCATCAGCGCCGCGCGCAAGGGCATCCACGATGCGGACAAGTTCCGCCGGCTCGACGACGATCTCGTCTCCCTGCTCACGCGCCCGCGCCGCGGCAAGGTGATGCTCACCCTGGCGCCCGAGATGGTGTCGCTCGAGGACATCCGCCGTCTGCACGACGCCGGCGTGATCCTCAGCATCGGCCACAGCGATGCGGACTATGACACCGTCAAGGCCGCGATCGCCGCGGGCATGACCGGGGTCACCCACCTGTTCAACGCCATGTCGCCGCTGCTCCACCGCGCGCCCGGCGTGGTCGGTGCGGCGCTGGAGGATCAGGCGATCTATTGCGGCCTGATCCTCGACGGCTTCCACGTCCATGATGCGGCCGTGCGTATCGCGATGCGCGCCCGGCCGCATGACCGCTTCCTGCTGGTCACCGACGCGATGCCCTGTGTCGGCTCCGATGTCGCCGAGTTCGACCTGCACGGCCGCCGCATCCTGGTCGAAGGCGGGCGTTGCCTCGGCGAGGACGGCACGCTTGCCGGCTCCTCGCTGGACATGGCGGGCGCCTTCCGCAACGCCGTCCAGCGCATCGGCCTGTCCGAAATGGACGCCGCCGCGATGGCCGCGACCAGCCCCGCCGCCTTTCTGGGCCTCAGCGACGAGCGCGGTGCGCTCGCGCCAGGCCTTGCCGCCGATTGGGTCCAGCTGACGCGCGATCTCGCGCCCGTCGGCACCTGGATCGCCGGCACCCGCATCGCCTGAATTCCGGGAGACACGCCCTGCCCACGCAATCGCAGTCGCCGCTCGACGAAGCTCCCGGCGAGCGCATCACCATCATCGCTCCGCTCTCTGGCTGGCTCACCAGTCTGGACGAGGTTCCCGATCCGGTCTTCGCCCAGCGCATGCTCGGCGACGGGGTCGCGATAGACCCGACGGGCGACTGCCTACATGCCCCCTGCGATGGCGAAGTGACGGTGCTGCAGCCAAGCGGCCATGCGATTACCCTGCGTGTCGCCGACGGTGCCGAGATCCTGATGCACATCGGCCTCGATACGGTGGCGCTGAAGGGCGAAGGCTTCACCCCCCGTGTGGCAGTCGGCGACCGGGTCTCCAAGGGTGATCGGCTGATCGGCTTCGATCTCGATACGATCGTCTGCGCCGCCCCTTCGGCGATCACCCCGGTGCTGCTGCTCGAGACTCCCGGCCATGTACTGGTCCGCCTGCGCGAGGACGGCCCGGTCCGGGTCGGCGACGCGATCTTCGCGCTCGAACCCCGCCTTGTCACCGCGGCACCCGCCTCCGCGCCGCTTGCCGGCGAAACGGTCGAGCGTATCGTCACCGTGCCGCTCGCGCACGGCATCCATGCCCGCCCCGCCGCACGCATCCGCGACCTGCTCGCCGATCATACCGCCGAGGTCACCCTCTCCAAACAGGGCCGCAGCGCCAGTGCGCGCAGCCCGGTCGGGTTGCTGACGCTTGCGATCGCGTTCGGCGACGAAGTCCATATCACCGCCACCGGCCCCGATGCCGGGCAGGCCGTTGCCGCGCTCGCCGCGCTGATCGAGAGCGGTATGGGCGAGAAGGGCCATGCCCCCGCTCCCAAGCCAGCCGCTACCCCCGCCGCACCGCAAATCACCAGCCTCCCGGCCGACGGCCAGCTTAGCGGCGTCACCGCCGCCCCCGGCCTCGCGGTCGGCCAGGCCCGCCGCTTCCGCCTGCCGGAAGTGCAGATCGACATGGTCAGCAAGGGTGCTGCGGAGGAACTGGCCCGGCTGGACGCCGCCCGCGCCACGCTCGCCGCCCGACTCGATGCCGAGATCGGCCATGCCCACGGCGCCCAGCGCGCTATCGCCGAAGCGCATCGCGCGATGCTCGACGATGACGGCCTGCTCGCCGCCTCCGCCAGCGCGATCCAGGGCGGCGCCACCGCCGGCCAGGCCTGGCGCGCCGCGATCGCACCCCAGGCCGAGGCGCTCACCGCTTCGGGCGACGCCCGCCTCGCCGAGCGCGCCGACGATCTGCGCGACCTCGAACGCCGCGTCCTGCTGGTCCTCGCCGGCGCCGAAGACGCGCCGCTGATCCTCCCGCCTGACAGCATCCTGATCGCGGAGGACCTGCTTCCCTCGCAGCTGATGGCCCTAGATCCGGCCCAGGTCGTCGGCATCTGTGTCGAGCGCGGCGGCCCGACCTCGCACGTCGCGATCCTCGCCGCTGGTCTCGGCCTGCCGATGCTGGTCTCGCTCGGCCCGGTGCTGCGCCAGATCGCCGACGAAACCACCCTGATCCTCGATGCCGGCCTCGCCCGGCTCCATGTCGCGCCCGACGAAGCCGCGCTCGCCGAAGCGCATCAGGCTGTCGCCGATCGCGCTGCCCGCCGCGCCGCCGCGCTCGCTGCGGCCGCCAAGCCCTGCCACATGGCTGACGGCACGCGGATCGAAGTCTTCGCCAATCTCGGTTCGCAGGCCGATGCCGAGCTCGCCATCGCCAATGGCGCCGAAGGCTCGGGCCTGCTGCGCACCGAATTCCTGTTCCTCGACCGCGACACCGCACCGAGCGTCGAAGAGCAGGCCGCCGACTATCAGGCGATCGCCGACACGCTCGCCGGCCGGCCGCTGATCGTCCGCCTGCTCGATATCGGCGGCGACAAGCCCGCGCCTTATCTGCCGATCCCGGCCGAAGAGAACCCGGCGCTCGGCCTGCGCGGCATCCGCGTCGGCTTTGCCCATCCGCAGCTGCTCGAGGACCAGATCCGCGCGATCCTGCGGGTCCAGCCGGTCGGCCAGTGCCGCATCATGGTGCCGATGATCGCCGGTCTCGACGAGTTGCGCCGCGTTCGCGAAATCCTCGATCGGGTGTGCGCCGAACTCGGCATTACCGAGAAGGTCGAACTGGGCGTGATGGTCGAGACGCCGGCCGCCGCCGTCACGGCGGACCTGCTGGCCGCTGAAGCCGATTTCCTTTCAGTCGGCACCAACGACCTCACCCAATATGCCCTGGCGATGGATCGCGGCAATGCGAGCGTGGCGAGCGCGATCGACGGGCTTCACCCCGCCGTGCTGCGCATGATCGCCGAAACCTGCCGCGGTGCCGCGCGCCATGGCCGCTGGACCGGCGTGTGCGGCGGCCTCGCCTCCGATCCGCTCGCCGTGCCGATCCTGATCGGTCTGGGCGTCACCGAGCTGTCCGCCACCGCTGCGGTCGTCCCCGAGATCAAGGCATTGGTCTCCGGCCTCGATCTCAACGCCGTCCGCACCCATGCCGAAGCCGCGCTCGCCTGCGCGACCGCTGCCGATGTCCGCACGCTTGCCCGGGAGTTCAACGCATGAAGTCGATCCTGGAACTGCTCCAGCCGCTGGGCCGCGCGCTGATGCTGCCGATCGCGGTGCTGCCGGTAGCCGGTCTGCTGCTCCGCCTCGGCCAACCCGACCTGCTGGACATCGCCTTCATCAGCGCCGCCGGCGACGCACTCTTCTCGCATCTCGGCCTGCTCTTCGCGATCGGCGTCGCCACCGGCTATGCCAAGGACGGCAATGGCGCCGCGCCGCTCGCCGGAATCACCTGCTTCCTCGTCGCGACCGAAGCGGCCAAGGTGCTGCTCACCGTGCCCGCGGATGTCACTGCCGGCATGAGCGGGCCGCTGCTCGAACTCACCAGCGCGGCATGGAAGGCCAAGGCGATCACCCGTCTCGACGTGCCGATCGGAATCCTGTCGGGACTGATCGGCGGCAATTTCTACAACCGCTTCTCCACGATCAAGCTACCGGAATATCTCGCCTTTTTCGGCGGCCGCCGCTTCGTCCCGATCGCCAGCGGGTTCGCCGGCGTCGCCATTGCCGGCGTGATCGGCCTGTGCTTCGCGCAGCTTAGCGCCGGAATCGACGGGCTCGGCCGCGGCATCTCGGGCGCGGGCGAGATCGGCCTGTTCCTGTTCGGCCTGATCAACCGGCTGCTGCTCGTCACCGGCCTCCATCACATCTTCAACAACGTCTTCTGGTTCGTGCAGGGCGACTATCACGGCGCCAATGGCGATCTCCGCCGCTTCTTCGCCGGAGACCCCACCGCCGGATCGTTCATGGCCGGCTTCTTCCCGGTGATGATGTTCGGCCTGCCCGCCGCCTGTCGCGCCATGTACCGCGCCGCACTGCCGGCACGCCGCAAGGCCGTGGGCGGCATGTTGTTCAGCCTTGCGCTCACGTCGGCGCTCACCGGCGTTACCGAGCCGATCGAGTTCAGCTTCATGTTCCTGGCGCCCGCACTGTTCGCAGTGCACGCGGTGCTGACCGGCATCGCCATGGTGGTGATGGACCTGCTCGGCGTGAAGCTTGGCTTCGGCTTCTCGGCCGGCCTGTTCGACTATGTCCTGAACTTCGGCAAGGCGACGCGTCCCTTGCTGCTGATCCCGGTCGGGATCGTCTATTTCGCGCTCTATTATGGCATCTTCAGCTTCGTGATCCGCCGCTTCAACCTCCAGACTCCCGGTCGCGAGCCCGAAGTCGTGGTGGCGTCGCCCGTGGCAGCCACCGCAGGGGAGCGCGGGCCGGCCTTCGCTCGCGCGCTCGGCGGTGCGGCGAATGTGACCAGCGTCGATGCCTGCACCACGCGCCTGCGCCTGATGGTCAAGGACCAGGCCCAGGTCGATGAAGCCGTGCTCAAGGCACTTGGCGCGCGCGGCGTGATCCGTCCCTCTGCCAACGCGCTGCAGGTCGTGCTCGGCCCGATCGCGGACTCGGTCGCAGTCGAGATCCGCGACGCGCTGGCGATGGGCGGCGGTGCCCTCGTCGCGGCCCCGGTCGAGGCGCCCGCCGAACTGGCGACGCTCACGCCGGCAGCGCTCGCCGCTTTGGGCGGTGCCGATAACGTCCTTGGCGTCCGCCTGATCGGCACGCGCCTGCGCGTCGAGCTGTGCGATGCCGCCAAAGCGGGCGAGCCGGCGCTGGCCGGGCTCGGCGTCCGCGCGATTGCTCATCCTTCCGAAGGCGTGGTGCACCTGCTCCTCGCCTCGGGTGAGGCAAAGGGCCTGCTCGCCGGCTAAGCCGGCCCAGGCTCTTGCAATGTAGGATTTAGCCTGTTTGGCTGGAGCGGTCGGACCCGAGGTCCGGCCGCTCTTTGCATCGTAGGAAAGATAGGATCACGCCCGCGCAAGGATCTTGCGAGATGTGCGGCGTTACCGGAAAAAGAGTCAAAATTTGCGCCGCCGGAATCCGTCCAGATCATGGATGCAGCGAAGTCCGGCGAGTCGCATCCTCGCATGCAGTAGGAAAGCTCAGCGCGGCGTGATCGACACCGTGCCGAGCAGCCCCGAGATCGCGCCTGCGGTCGCCTCGACCAGCACCACTACCGTCCGTGCGCCCGGCCCTGCCGGCAGCGCCGCACGCAGCGCCCCCGGCGTGGCCCCGGCCTTGGTCGCCAGCAGCTTGCCGTCGACCCAAAGCTCGGCCTTGCCGCCGATCGCCTCGAAGCTGATCGTCCCGCCCTCGGCAGCCACGCGCTTCCACGGCGTCGCCCGGGTGCGATAGACACGCCAGCCCGGCTGCGCCTCGGCGGGAGCTGCCACGCCGCTGCGGACGAAGTCCCAGCTGTTGTTGTCACCGTCCGCCGGGGCGAGCGTGGGCGCCGGCTTCTCCGCGAGCAGCGGCGAGCGCCGCCATTCGCGCAGGTCCTGGACCTGCGGCACCACCGCTACCTGCGGGCGCGGTGCCACATCGGCGCGGGCGATCGTCAACACCGCCGGCGACAGCCCCTCGGCCTGGGCACGCACGGTGATCCGCCCACGACCGGTGCCGGCACGAACCAGCAGCTGTGCCAGCCCGTTGAACAGCGATCGCGATCCCGCGCCCGGCGCGACCTGTTCGGGCTCATGGCTGTTCGGGTCGCCATTGCCGACACCCAGGATCACCGCACCGTCGACGGTGAAGCGCGTCATCAGGTTCGTGGTTGGCACGTGCCGGCCCTTCGCATCGACCGCGTCGATCGTGATCGCCTGGCACTCCTCGCCGTCGCCGGCCATGATGCTGCGCGCAGGAGTCAGCCGCAGCGCGGCCGGTGCCCCGGCCGTCTCCTGCACCGCGCGGGCGACGACCTTTCCGCCGCGCATCGCCACTGCCTCGATCCGGCCGGGCGCATAGGGCACGGTCCATTCATTGCCCATGATCCGGTCGACCTTCTGCACGCCAAGCTCGCGCCCGTTCAGCCGCAGCGCCACCGTCTCGGCATTGCAGCTGACAAACAGCCTGATCGGCTCGCCCTCGCGGCCCGGCCAGGTCCAGTGCGGCGCGATTGCCACGACATCGGCATCGTCGATCCAGTGCGCGCGGTGGATGTCGAACGCGGTCTTGGGGAAGCCGCACAGATCAAGGATGCCGAAGAAGCTGGCGATGGTCGGCCAGGCATAGGGCGTCGGTTCGCCATGATAGTCGAACCCGGTCCAGACGAACCCGCCCGCCACGAACGGCCGCTCGGCGATATTCTTCCAGGTATCGCGGTGCGTCGCCCCCCAGCTCGTCGCCTCGGTGTCGTAAGAGGTGATGACGTGCTTCGCCGGATCGCTGGCAAAG
>PJUL01000246.1_pt1 | contig 44050 bp, 31 predicted proteins | sample 1512221 | NCBI WGS metagenome assembly PJUL01 (sample SAMN08177667, study PRJNA422409) | Feces metagenome, whole genome shotgun sequencing project.
CCGGGCGCAATGTCCCACACCACACCCAGGCGGCCGGTGGTGGGGCTGTAGCTGCGGCTGAAGGTGGCGGGCGACGTGGCCGTCACGGCACGGCGGTTCACCAGGTCCAGCTCGATGCGCTCGTGCCGCAGTGCGGTGACCAGATTCACACCGGGCACTACGGCCGCGCGGTTCTCCACGTACAGCGCCGTGTTGGTGATCTTGTTGTCCTTGTCGGGGCTCCACACGGGCGAGATGCCGGGGATGCTGAAGAAGTTCTCGGTGGTGAAGTTGTAGGGGTCGACCGTGCTCACGGTGACCGACGGACCCAGCGGGAAACGGGTCTGCTTGTTCACGCTCACGTCCAGGCCAAAGGCCCAGTCGCTTTTCCTGCCTGCCAGTTGCCCCTGGTAGGTGCCTTCAATGCGGTTGCCCAGCAGTTGCTGGTCGTGCCGCTGGAGCAGAGGGGATGTGCGCGTGACGGCGGTGTTGGCCGCATTGAAGGTGTAGATCTCGACGTTGCGGTAGTCGCGCAGCGCGTCGTAGGCATACAGCGTGTTCTTGAACTGCAGCGCGTCGGACACGCGCCACTGTGCCACCGAGCGCAGCCACTGTACGCGCTGCCCATACATTCCGTCGGCGCTGTTGTAGTTCTTGAAGCGCGTGGCCGGGTCGATGTGCAGCGCGCCCACGGCGGGGTTGAGCACCGGCGTGCCCCAGTAGGGGCGATCCACATGCTCCTTTTGGTATTCATAGCCCAGCGTGTGGCTGAAGCCGCCACCCAAATCGGACAGCAGCGAGGTGGCGAGCTGGGTGGATTGCGTTTTTGTGCCTTCGGTCCAGCTGCCCGCGTTGCGGTGGTTGAGGTCGATGCGCGCATAGTGCGCCGGGCCCGCGCTGCCATCGCCGCCTGCGATGCGGCGGTTCAGGCCCACAGACACTTCTTTGAGGTCATACGAACCCAGGCGCACCTGGCCTTCGGCAAAGTCGCTGCGCTCGGCCGTCTTGGTGATGTAGTTGATGGAGCCGCCCACGCCGCCCGAACCGTACAGAAAACTCGACGCACCGCCGATGGCCTCCACGCGGTCATAGATCCAGGCATCGACCGCGCGCGTGGCGCTGCCGTATTGCGGGTTGATGCCGTTGTAGAGCTGCGCGACCGAGTTGCTCGTGAACCCCCGGTAGTGCGCGGACATGGAGCCCGGTGCGTTGTGCGCCACCACGCCCGGCACGGCGCGCAGGATTTCCTGCGTGTCCTGCGCGCCGCGCGCGTCGATGGTGGCGCGGTCCACCACGGTGACGGAGGCCGGGTTCTCGCGCACCGTCAGGCCCAGGCGGCTGCCGGTTTCCACGGGGGTGTCCAGGGTCAGCTTGCCGTTGGGCGATGCGGCGGAGTCCACCACATCCACGGCTTGCAATGTGGGCGCCGAGGTTGTCTGGGCTTGGGCTGGCACGGCGGCCAGCGCGCAGGTGGCGAGCACACCCAGGCACAAAGGGGAAAGGGGCAGGCGCGGAAAGGACGCGGTGCTGCGCAAAGCAAAAGGGATACGGGACATGAAAACGCTCTTGTTTTGAAGCGACAGCGCAGCGGGCCCGCGTGGAGTGCACGCAAGGCTGCGCCATCTGAAAACCGGCGGAGACAAGGCAGCACCCGACCACCAGGTACCGGGCACTGCCAACAGGCTTCAGATCAAGAGCGCGATGGGGGCCCGCGTGCGGGCAGTGGGGCTGCCGTGGCGGCCGCGATGCGGGCAGCCTCCACGGGTTGCAGCGCATGGGCCAGCGGGTGGGGTGGCAGCACGGCGGCTGCCGGTGTGGGTGGCGGAGCGCTGTGGGTGGAGCACAGAGGGCAGTCCATGCCCATCGCGCCCATTTCGACGGTGCCATCGTCGGTCTGCACCAGCAGCTTGATGGTTCCTGCGCCCGAGCAGATCACCTCGAAAGCCTGGGGGTGCACCAGCGGCGACGCAATGGCCACCCCCATCGACGCCACGAACCATGCGAGCACCCACAGGCGCAGCGCAGAAAAGGTTCGTCGGAGGGCGGTCATGGGGCGCGATGATAGCCGCCCCGTGGTGGACCGGGTTCTCTGGAAATCAAGGGTTTATCAAAAATGATAGCTGCTAGCGCTTGATGGATAAGCGCTAGAGCCCGATTTCACTAAAAACTGTGGGTCGATGGCGCGCGTGGAGCGCTTCAGGCCCGCAGGGTCAAGCCTGCGTGTACGCCGTCTTCACGGTGGTGTAGAACTCGGCGGCGTAGCGGCCTTGCTCGCGCGGGCCGTAGCTGCTGCTCTTGCGGCCGCCGAACGGCACGTGGTAGTCCACGCCTGCCGTGGGCAGGTTCACCATCACCATGCCGGCCTGGGCGTGGCGCTTGAAGTGCGTGGCGTGCTTGAGGCTGGTGGTGGCAATGCCGCTGGCCAGGCCAAAGGGTGTGTCGTTGGCCAGGGCCAGCGCTTCGTCGTAGTTCTTCACGCGCTGCACGCTCACCACGGGGCCGAAGATCTCTTCGCGGTTGATGCGCATGCCCGGCGTGGTCTCGGTGAAGAGGGCAGGGCGCAGGTAGTAGCCGGGCGCGCCGTCGGCGTTCTTCTCCAGCGCTTCGCCGCCGTAGGTAAGCTTGGCGCCTTCCTGCTGGCCGATGGCGATGTACTCGAGGTCCTGCGCGAGCTGGCGGTCGTCCACCACGGGGCCGATGTCGGTGCCGGCCTTGCGCGCGTCGTCGACCTTCAGGGTCTTCATCTTCTCGACCATGGCGGCGACGAAGCGGTCGTGGATGCCCTCGGTCACGATCACGCGGCTGCTGGCCGTGCAGCGCTGGCCGGTGGAGAAGAAGCCGCTGTTGATGGCCGCACCCACGGCCACGTTCAGGTCGGCATCGTCCAGCACCACAAACGGGTTCTTGCCGCCCATCTCCAGTTGCACCTTGGCGCCGCGCGGCACGCAGGCGGCGGCCACGCGCTGGCCCGTGCCGACGGAGCCAGTAAAGCTCACGCCCGCAATGCGCTCGTCTTCCAGCAGCACGGCGCCCACCTCCGAGCCGCGGCCCATCACCAGGTTGAACACACCGGCCGGCAGGCCCGCACGGTGCAGGATGTCGGCCAGCGCCCAGGCGGAGCCGGGCACTACTTCGGCGGGCTTGAACACGACGGAGTTGCCGTAGGCCAGGGCCGGGGCAATCTTCCAGGCCGGGATGGCGATGGGGAAGTTCCAAGGGGTGATGATGCCGATCACGCCCAGGGGCTCGCGCGTGATCTCGATGCCCACGCCGGGACGCACCGAGGGCAGCACCTCGCCGCCCGGGCGCAGCGCCTCGCCGGCGAAGAACTTGAAGATGGCGGCCGCGCGGCCCACTTCGCCGATCGCTTCGGGCAGGGTCTTGCCTTCTTCGCGGGCCAGCAGGTCGCCCAGCTCGGCCTTGCGGGCGATGATCTCGTTGCCCACGGCGTCCAGAATGTCAAAGCGCTGCTGCGGGGTGGACAGGCTCCAGGCCGGGAAGGCCGCGTGGGCCGCAGCCACGGCGTCGAGCGCCTGCTCGCGGCTGGCCACGGCGTAGTCGCCGATCACATCGCGCGTGTCCGAGGGGTTGGTGTTGCGGTAGGTGCGGACGCCTTCGGTCCAGTTGCCGGCGATCAGGTTTGCGTGCATGGCGGTGGAGAGTCAGAGTGGAGGGATGGAAAAAATGGGAAGCGGGCGCTTGGCCGGGTCGATGTGCCATTGGGCTCACCGGAGCGCGGGGAATCGGTGGCGGAAAGCGGTTTGTGGAAATTCGGCACCGATGCCAATCGTTGTATGTCATCGTACAACAATTGGCATGTCAAGTGGTGTTTTGGTATCTCACCATCACGGCCAGGACAGAGGGGTGGGGAGGGTTGGGTGTGTGCGAGTGTGCTGTCGGCGAAACTTGTCAGCTCGCCTCGGCCTGCGCGCGCCGGCGGCGTTCGCGGCTGTTGGCCAGGTGCGTGCGCATGGCGGCGCGCGCAGCGTCCGAGTCTTGCGCCGCGATGGCGTCGTAGATGCTCTCGTGTTCGCCATTCACGCGGCGCAGGTATTGGCTGCGCTCGTCGCTCACGCTGTCCATCGAATCCAGCCGGGCGCGCGGGATGATCATGCTGCCCAGCGTGCCCATGAGTTCAGCGAAGTGGCTGTTGTGCGTGGCGCGCGCGATCTCAAGGTGAAACTGAAAGTCCGAGGTGACGGCATCGCGACCCGCCTCTACGGCAGCGGCCACGGCGTCCAGTGCCTCCCGCATGGCTTTGAGATTGGCCTCGGTACGGCGCTGCGCGGCCAGGGCTGCGGCTTCCGTCTCCACGCCGATGCGCAGTTCCAGCACGGCGATGACATCGCGCAGGGTGCTGAACTGGTCGGGCGTGATCTTGAAACCGGGCGCCTGGCCCAGGCCCAGAACAAAGGTGCCGATGCCGTGCCGCGTTTCCACCAGGCCCGAGGCCTGCAGCTTGGAAATCGCTTCGCGAACCACGGTGCGGCTCACGTTGAACTCCGCCATGATGGCGGCCTCGGTGGGCAGCTTGTCGCCCAGCGCCAGTCGGCCGTCGCGGATGCGGTCGCCCAAGGATTCGACCAGTTCCAAGGCCAGTGTGCGGGGCTTGCGGCGAAGCTCGATAGCGGTGTTCATTTCTTGGTGTTATCCCTATGTGGCCTCGTGGGGCAGACGCAGTACATTGCTTTTCATTGTTGTACGACAACTGATGACGTGCGGCAAGCGTGTTGTCACTGTACCAAGAACCTTTGCCGTTGTAACCGCCATGCCCTGCCATCCCACGCCGCTCCGTTTCCAACGCCTGCTCCTTACCGGTGCTGCAGGAGGGCTGGGCAAAGAGTTGCGCGCTCGGCTCAAGGCCTACTGCACCACGCTGCGCCTTTCCGATATTGCTGACCTGGGTGCCGAGGCCGCTGGCGAGGAGGTGCGCCCCGCGCGGCTCGAAGATGCGGACGCCGTGCACAGCCTGCTGGAGGGCGTGGACGCCGTGGTCCATCTGGGCGGTGTTTCCACCGAGCAGCCCTGGGACCTGATCCTGCAGGCCAACATCGTCGGCGCATACAACCTGTACGAAGCCGCTCGCAAGCAGAGCGTCAAGCGCGTGGTGTTCGCCAGTTCCAACCACGTCACCGGCTTTTACCGCCAGGACGAGGTTGTGGGCCTGGCAGACCCTGCCCGCCCTGATGGCTTGTATGGCCTGTCCAAGGCTTTCGGCGAAGACCTGTCGCGCTTTTACTTCGACCGCTACGGCATCGAGACCGTGTGCCTGCGCATCGGCTCGTCGTTCCCCGAACCGAAGAACCGTCGCATGCTTGCCACCTGGATGAGCTACGACGACCTGGAGCGCCTGGTCGTTGCCAGCCTGACCGCCCCCGTGGTCGGCCACAGCCTGATCTACGGCATGGGCGACAACACCACCACCTGGTGGGACAACACCCTGGCGCGCCACATCGGCTATCGGCCCCAAGACAGTTCCGAGCCCTTCCGCGCCAAGGTCGAAGCGGCCGACCCGCACCCCGATCTGAGTGACCCCGCCGTGATTTATCAGGGCGGCCCGTTTGTGCGCACCGGCCCTTTCGAATGAGCGCGCCGATGAAGCCGAGCGTGGACCTGCTGCTGCCCGAGCACCGCGACCAAGTGGGCGAAAGCCCCGTGTGGAGCGTTGCGGAGCAGGCGCTGTACTGGGTCGACATCGAAGGCCGCCAACTGCACGGTTGGACCTATGCGGACCAGCGTGTGCAGAGCTGGAGCACCGCAGAACGCCCCGCGTGCATCGCATTGCATGCTGCTGGCGGCCTGATCGCGGGCATGGACACGGGGGTGTTCCACCTCCAGCCCCAGGCCGATGGCACGCTCGCCGCCACGCTGCTGGCCGCTGTAGACCACCCTGAGCCCGGCATGCGCTTCAACGATGGCCGCTGCGACCGCCAGGGCCGCTTCTGGGCGGGCACCATGGTGCGCGACATGTCGCTGGCCCGGCCCGCAGGCAGCCTGTATCGCATGGACGCCCGACGCGGCCTGTCTGCGCCGCAGGTGCAGGGCCTCGTCACGCAAAACGGTCTGGGCTTCAGTCCCGATGGCAAGACCCTGTACCTGAGCGACAGCCACCCCAGCGTGCAGCAGATCTGGCAACTGCCGCTGCACGACGACGGCTCACTGGGCGAGCGCTCGCTGTTTGTCGACATGCGCCAGCTGCCCGGCCGGCCCGACGGCGGTGCGGTGGATGCCGATGGCTGCTACTGGATCTGCGGCAACGACGCCGGTGTGGTGCACCGCTTCACGCCCGAAGGCCGCCTGGACCGCTCCATCGCCGTGCCCACCAGCAAGCCGTCGATGTGCAGCTTCGGCGGTCCGGGGCTCGATGTGCTGTTCATCACCTCCATCCTCCCCGGCCAGCCGCAGGGCGACGACGTGGCGCTGGGCGGCGCCATCTTTGCGACCCGGCCTGGTGTGGCCGGGCTGCCGGAAACGCCCTATCGGAGCGCCTGACGAGACACAGGTGCACCGGAACTCTCCCCAACTCATAACACTTTCAACCCCGGAGACAACCATGAAGATCCCCCACCTGTTTGGCCGCGTTGCGCTGGCGGCCAGCATGCTGCTTGGCAGCCTGGCCGCGCAGGCCACCGAATTCCGCTCGTCCGACATCCACCCCGAGGACTACCCCACGGTACTGGCCGTGCGGCACATGGGCGAGACGTTGTCGAAAGCGACGGGCGGCAAGCACAGCATCAAGGTCTACGCCAAAGGCTCGCTCGGCATCGAGAAGGACACCATCGAGCAGACCAAGCTGGGCGCCATCGCCATGACGCGCGTGAACGTCGCGCCGATGAACAACATCTGCCCTGCCACCATGGTGCCCACCATGCCGTTTCTGTTCCGCGACAAGGAACACATGCGCAAGGTGCTCGACGGCGCCATCGGCGACGAGATCCTGAAGGACTGCGAATCACAAGGCTTTGTGGGCCTGGCCTTCTATGACTCCGGCGCACGCTCCATCTACACCGTCAAGAAGCCCATCAAGACCCTGGCCGACGTGAAGGGCCTGAAGGTGCGCGTGCAGCAGAGCGACTTGTGGGTGTCCCTGCTCGAAGCCATGGGCGCCAATGCCACCCCCATGCCCTTCGGCGAGGTCTACACCGCACTCAAGACCAGCCTGGTGGATGCGGCCGAAAACAACTACCCCAGCTACGAAAGCTCGCGCCACTTCGAAGTGGCCAAATATTTCAACAAGACCGAGCACTCGATGGCGCCCGAGATTTTGTTGTTCAGCAAACGCGTGTGGGACAAGCTGAGCGCCGACGAGCAAAAGGCGATCCGCGCAGCAGCCAAGGAGTCGGTGATCTACATGCGAAAGCTGTGGGACGAGCGCGAAGAGAAATCGCTGGCCGTCGTCAAGGCCGGGGGCGCCGAGATCGTGGAAGTCGACAAGGCGCCCTTCAAGGTCGCGATGAAGCCGGTGTACGACAAGTTCCTGAAGGATGCCAAGCTCCAGGACATGGTCAAGCGCATTGATGCAGTGAAGTAACCCCGGCACGTGCTGCTGTGCGAGCTGCGGTAGATGAGTACCCCGCAGCCAGCATGGTGCGCGTGCTGAATTTCTGAATGTCCTCTATGTACACGCGACTCTGCGCTTTCATCGCGCGCACCTGCCTGCAACTGGGCGTAGGCGGGTTGGTGCTGCTGGTCTGTGCCGTGCTCTACCAGGTCATCGGCCGCTACATCTTCAACGACACGCCCACCTGGGCCGAAAGCGGCGCCGTGTTGCTGGTGCTGTACGTGACCATGCTGGGTATGGCCGTGGGCGTGCGTGACGCGGGCCACATCGGCCTCGAATCTTTCCTGGTGTTGGCGCCTGACTGGCTGCGCACCAAGCTCGAACTGCTGATCCACGCGTTGGTGCTGCTGTTCGGCATCGTCATGGCCTGGAACTGCGGCGTGCTGGCTGAATCGGTGGCGCCCTACAAGATCCCCACGCTCGGGATCTCAGAAGCCTTCAAGTACGTGCCCCCTGCCATGGCCGGCGTGCTGGTGGCCATGTTTTCACTGGAACACATCATCGCCATCCTGCGCGGCACCGAGGTCGAGCCCGCCTGGCACTGAGATGAAGTACACCCCCCTGAGCGCTTTCAGCGCTTCCCCCGCTCTCGCATGGCTGCGCCATGCGGGCAGGGGGACGCAGCCCTCGCTGCGGGGCGGCCCTGGCTCGGCTGCCCTGGCCTTGGTCACGCCCGCCTCATGCGTTGCGCCGAGGGGACGATCAAAGCAATCCCTGCATATCGCTCAGCACCCTAACGTTCCTGTAAAGATTCCACCATCATGGCGTTGACCATTCTGTGCGTGAGCTTCACGCTACTTTTGCTGCTGGGCGTGCCCGTGGCTTTTTCCATCGGCCTGTCTTCGCTGGCCACCATCCTCTACGAAGGCCTGCCGCTGGCAGTGGGCTTCCAGCAAATGATTTCGGGCATGAACCCGTTCTCGTTTCTGGCGATTCCGTTCTTCATCTTCGCGGGCGAGATCATGATGTACGGCGGCATCGCCGACCGCATCGTGGTGTTTGCCAAGAGCGTGGCCGGCCATGTGCGCGGCGGGTTGGGCATGAGCAATGTGCTGGCCTGCACGCTGTTCGGCGGTGTCTCGGGCTCGCCCGTGGCCGATGTTTCCGCCATGGGCGCCGTGCTCATTCCGCAGATGAAGAAAGAGGGCTACCACGCCGACTACGCAGTGAACGTGACCACGCACGCCTCGCTGGTGGGCGCGCTCATGCCCACGTCGCACAACCTCATCATCTTCACGCTGGCGGCCGGCGGCAAGGTGAGCATTGCGGCGCTGATTCTGGCCGGCATCGTGCCTGCGCTGCTGCTGACCATCTGCAACCTGCTTGCGGCTTACCTGGTGGCCGTCAAGCGCGGCTACCCCGCGGGCACGTTCCCTGGCTGGGAGATCGTGTGGATCTCGTTCCGGGCATCGGTGCCGGGCCTGGCCGTGGTGGTCATCATCATTGCGGGCATCTTGTCGGGGGCGTTCACGGCCACGGAATCCGCCTCGGTGGCGGTGATCTGGGCGTTGCTGCTCTCGGTGTTCGTCTACAAGAAACTCACGCGCGAGCAGTTTCTCAAGGCCGCATCCAAGGCCGTCAAGACCACCGGCACCGTGCTGCTGCTGATCGGCATCTCCTCGATGTTCGGCTACCTCATCGGCCTGTACGGCGTGGCCGAACTGACGGGCGATGCGCTCAAGTCCATGAGCACGTCGCCCTGGGTGATCTTCCTGTGCGTGAACATCATCCTGTTCGTGCTGGGCACCTTCCTGGACATGGCAGCGACCATTTTGATCTGCACGCCCATCTTTTTGCCCATCTGCCAGCAGTTCGGCATGAGCACCGAGCAGTTCGGCATTGTGATGCTGATCAACTGTGCCTTGGGCCTCAATACGCCCCCCGTCGGCACCACACAATTCATCGGCTGCGCGATTGGCGGCGTGTCGGTAGGGCAGGTGATGCGGACCATCTGGCCGTTTTACAGCGCGCTCATCGTTGCATTGATGCTGGTGACGTATGTGCCCCAGTTTTCGATGTGGTTGCCAGACTTGGTGCTGAAAGGCGGATGATGATGTGGGGTGCCAAGCCTCCTGACCCACAAGACTGCCATTGAGAAAAGAGAACGATGCGAGAAGCCCTCACCATCCGCATGCATGCGGACGACAACGTCGCCATCGTCGCCAACGACGGTGGCCTGCCCGCCGGCACCGTGCTGCCGCAGGGCGTGCCCGGCGCGGGCATCGTGCTGCGCGACAAGGTGCCCCAGGGCCACAAGGTGGCGCTGGCGGACATCCCCGAGGGTGCCGTGGTGCGCCGCTACAACGTGCCCATCGGCTACGCGCTCAAGGACATCGCCGCCGGCAGCTGGGTGCACGAGCGCCTGCTGCAGATGCCCTCCGCGCGCGCGCTGGAGGGCTTGCCCATGGCCACGGTCAAGCCCCCCGTGCTGGAACCGTTGACGGGCTACACCTTCGAGGGTTACCGCAACGCCGACGGCTCGGTGGGCACGCGCAACATCCTGGCCATCACCACCACCGTTCAGTGCGTGGCCGGCGTGGTGGCGCAGGCCGTGCAGCGCATCAAGACCGAACTGCTGCCGCACTACCCGCACGTCGACGACGTGATCGGCCTGGAACACACCTACGGCTGCGGCGTGGCCATCGATGCGCCCGACGCGGTCATTCCCATTCGAACGCTCAAGCACATCAGCCTGAACCCCAACTTCGGGGGCGAGGTCATGGTGGTGAGCCTGGGCTGCGAAAAGCTGCAGCCCGACCGCCTGCTGCCCCCGGGCAGCTTTCCCATCACCGACGAGCGCGATGCCGCGCTGGGCCCCGAGACCGTGTGCCTGCAGGCCGACCACCACGTGGGCTTCATGTCGATGCTGGACGACATATTGCAAAGCGCCAGGCCCCACCTGGAACGCCTGAACGCCCGCCGCCGCGAGACCATCCCCGCCAGCGAGCTGGTGCTGGGTGTGCAGTGCGGTGGCAGCGACGCGTTCTCGGGCGTTACCGCCAACCCTGCCGTGGGCTTTTGCGCCGACCTGCTGGTGCGCGCCGGCGCCACCGTGATGTTCAGCGAGAACACCGAGGTGCGCGACGCGGTCGAGCAGCTCACCAGCCGCGCGGCCACACCCGAAGTGGCCGAATCGATCGTGCGCGAGCTGGGCTGGTACGACCGCTACCTGGACCGCGGCCGCGTGGACCGCGCCGCCAACACCACGCCGGGCAACAAGGCGGGCGGGCTGTCGAACATTGCCGAAAAGGCCATGGGCTCCATCATCAAGAGCGGCACTGCGCCCATCTCCCATGTGCTGGCCCCCGGCGAGAAGCTGCGCCGCGACCAGCGCGGCCTGGTGTATGCCGCAACGCCCGCCAGCGACTTCATCTGCGGCACGCTGCAGCTGGCCGCCGGCATGAACCTGCATGTCTTCACCACCGGCCGGGGCACGCCCTACGGCCTGGCCGAATGCCCCGTGGTCAAGGTGGCCACGCGCAGCGACCTGGCGCGCCGCTGGCACGACCTGATGGACATCAACGCCGGCAAGATCGCCGACGGCGAGGCCACCATCGAAGACCTGGGCTGGGAGATGTTCCGCCTGCTGCTGGACGTGGCCAGCGGCCGCAAGAAGACCTGGGCGGAGCAGTGGAAGCTGCACAACGCCTTGGTGCTGTTCAATCCGGCTCCGGTGACTTGAGGTGTGAACACCCCCTGAGTCGCTTTGCGCCTTCCCCCTCTCTCTGCGCGCTGCGCGCTAGGGGAGGGGGACGCAGCCAGCGCGGCGGGGCGGCCCTTGCGCGGCTGCCTCGCCTGGGCTGCGCCCTTTGGATGCGACGGGAATGGTGCATAGCGCGGCGGATGCCGACCCGGTGGGCTTTTGGCCTGAAGCGGCAAGTCACTCACACAGCCCGTCCTCGCGCGGGCAGTTTCACTAGAGAGAGAAAAAACTCCATGGGTCACACCCGATTTTCCGACCGCAAGGTCGTGGTGGCGCTGGCGCTGCTGTGCTGCCTGCTCTGGGGCAGCTCCTACCCAGCCATCAAGACCGGCTATGCCTGGTTCGGCATCGCGCGCACCGACATCCCCTCGCAGCTGGTGTTCGCGGGCTGGCGCTTCCTGGGGGCGGGGTTCATCCTGCTGGCCTGGGCGTTGAGCCAGCGCAAGGCCATCGTGAACCTGGGGGCGGGCAGCGCGCGCCAGCTGGTGGTGCTGGGGCTGTCGCAGACCACGCTGCAGTACGTGTTCTTCTATGTGGGGCTGGCCTACACCACGGGGGTCAAGGGCTCCATCATGAACGCCACCGGCACCTTCTTCAGCGTGCTGCTGGCCCACTGGGTCTACCACAACGACCGGCTGAGCCATGCCAAGCTGTGGGGCTGTGTGGTGGGCTTCGTGGGGGTCATGGTGGTCAACCTGGGGCGCGGCTCGCTGGACCTGGACTTCACGCTGCTGGGCGAAGGCTTCGTCGTGATCGCCGCGTTCGTGCTGGCGGCCGCCAGCATCTACGGCAAGCAGGTGTCGCAGCGCATGGATTCGGTGGTGATGACCGGCTGGCAGCTGGGCATTGGCGGCGCGGCGCTGCTGGCCATCGGCTGGGTGCTGGGCGGCTCGCTCAGGGGCTTCACCTGGGCCTCGGCCGCGCTGCTCGTGTACCTGGCGCTGCTGTCGTCGGCCGCCTTCTCGCTGTGGAGCATTTTGCTCAAGCACAACCGCGTGAGCCAGGTCACGGTGTTCAACTTCACGGTGCCGATCTTCGGCGCGGCGCTGTCGGCGCTCTTCCTGGGCGAGGCGCTGCTGGAGTGGAAGAACCTGCTGGCGCTGGTGCTGGTGTGCGCGGGCATCTGGCTGGTCACGCGCGATGCGCCGGCGGCCACGCCAGCCACGCCCGCTGCCAAGCCCTAGACTTGCAGCCCATGGCCCATACCCTTGATCGTGATGCCTTTCGGCACACCCTGAACGACCAGACCACCGATCTGTACACCCTGCGCGGCGCAGGCGGGCTGCAGGTGGCAGTCAGCAACTATGGCGCCCGGCTGGTGCAGGTGGCGGTGCCCGACGGGCAGGGCGGCCTGGTGGATGTGGCGTTGGGCTACGACAGCCTGCAGGGTTATCTGGACGGCCAGCTCTCCATGGGTGCACTCATCGGCCGCTGGGCCGGCCGGCTGCGTTTGGGCAAGCTCGCCCTGCCCGATGGCGCCACCCTGCAACTGCCCACCAACAGCGGCCCGCACCACCACCACGGCGGCCCGCTGGGCAGCCGGTTCCAGGTGTTCACGGTGACCCAGGTGCAGCCCGATGCGCTGCGCCTGCAGCACGTCTTTCGCACGCAGGACGACGGCGTGCCCGGCACCGTGCGGCTGACGCTGGCTTTGGCCGTGGCGCCCGACAACGCCCTGCACATGGCCTGGGCGGCCGAGGTGGCCGACGCGCCCAGCGTGGTCAACATCACCGGCCATGCGTTCTTCAACCTGGCCGGTGCCGGAAGCACGCACGGCCATGTGCTGCAGGTGCCGGCCAGCCGATACGTGCCGCTGGCGGCGGATGTGTGCCCCATCGGCACGGTGGAGCCTGTGCGGGACACGCCGTTTGACTTTCAGCAGCCCCGCCGCGTGGGCGATGCGGTGGCGCAGCACCACGAACAACTGGCGCGCGCAGGCGGGCTGGATCACTATCTTGTGCTGGGCGACGAGAGCGGCAAAGGCAGTGATTTGCCTGTCGACCTGTTGCCATCGTGGTCACTGCAGCAGCCCGTGCCAGCATGGCCCACCACCCCCGCAGGCCTGCGTCCCGCTGCGTGGCTCAGCGACCCCGCCAGCGGTCGCGCGATGCAGGTGTGGACCACTGCGCCCGGCGTGCAGGTGTATGCCGGCCATGGCCTCAAGGCCGACCCGCTGCGCGACAGTGGACGCAGCGCCAGCGACGCTCCCGATACGCCCTGGCTCTGGCAACCCGGCGACGGCATCTGCCTGGAGCCCATGGAGTACCCCGACGCTCCGAACCACCCGGCGTTTCCCACCCACTGGTGGCAGCCTGGCGACGTGGTGCGCGGCGCCATCGTGTACCGCTTCTCTGGCGACCAGTGATTTGTGCCGAAAATTTAAGTGTTTTTGGCCTGTAACGCTTATGCAGTAAGCGCTAGCAGCTATTGTTTTGATAGTTTCACGGGCTCCGGGGTATCTGCCTCGTTGCGCAGGTGTGCCTGCACCACACCGGCCAGCCAGTCCATCACCACCCGCACCCGCTGCGAGAGGTGGCGCCGGTGGGCGTACAGCAGCGTTACCGGCATGGGCGGGGCCGGGTGGTCCGGCATCACCTCCACCAGCAGGCCCCGGTCGATCAGCTCGCGCACGCCCAGCAGCGGTGCCTGGATCAGGCCCAATCCGGCGGCGCAGGCCCCCAGGTAGGCTTCGGCGCTGTTCACGGTGATACGGCCGGGCATGGGGTGGAACCGGGTTTCGCCGCCCTGGGCCAGTGTTTCAAACCCCGCCGAGCGCGTGCCCAATGTGCTCACGTAGTGCACCAGTTCGTGGTGGGCCAGGTCATCCAGCGTGTGGGGCGTGCCCTTGCGGGCCAGGTAGCCGGGGCTGGCGCACGTGGCCACGCGCACTGTGCCCAGCGGCCGGGCCACCAGCCCGGGCTCGGCCACGGGGCCTACGCGGATCACGCAGTCAAAACCCTCGCGCACCAGGTCCACGCGGCGGTCGGTGCTGCTCAGCTCCACCTCCAGCAGCGGGTTGCGTTCCAGCAACTCAGGCAGGCGCGGCAGCACCAGCTGGCGTGCAATGCCGGTGGACATATCGATGCGCACCCGCCCGCGCAGCGCTGCACCGCCAGGCTGCTGGAACAGGGCCTGCAGCTCTTCCACATCGTCCAGCAGGTCCTTGCAGCGCTCGTAGTAGGCCTGGCCGTCCTGCGTGAGCTGCACCCGCCGCGTCGTGCGGTGCAGCAGGCGGGTGCCCAGCTGGGCCTCCAGCTGCTGCACCGCCAGCGACGCCGTGGCCTTGGGAATGCCCAGCACCTGGGCCGCCTGGGTGAAGCTGGCGAGCTCAGCCACTCGGGCAAAGGTTTTCATCTGGTCGAGGAGTGGGTTCATTGTTTAGCCTTTTTGGACAATGAATCTTCTTTTACGGGATTTATCGGCTTCAAGTATCTCAATAAAGTCACTTCCATCCCATCACCTCCAAGGAACTGACCATGACCAGCCTGCAATCCGCAACATCCTCCACCCCCATCGTCCTCATCACCGGCGGCAGCCGTGGCCTGGGTCGCAGCGCGGCGCTTGCCGCTGCAAAAAGCGGCATCGACGTGGTGCTGACCTACCGCCAGCAAGCCACCGAAGCCGATGCAGTGGTGGCCGAGATCCAGCGCCTGGGCCGCCGCGCCGTGGCCCTCCCGCTGGATGTGGGCGATGTGCGCAGCTTTGACGCATTTGCCGCGCAGCTGGCCCAGGCCCTGCAGGCCACCTGGCAACGCGGGCGCTTTGACTTTTTGGTGAACAACGCGGGCATGGCGGTCCATGCGCCGCTCACAGACACCACCGAAGCCCAGTTCGACGCGTTGGTCAACGTCCATCTCAAAGGCGTTTTCTTCCTCACGCAAAAGCTGCTGCCGCTCATGAACGATGGCGGGCGCATCCTGAACCTGTCGTCGGGCCTGGCCCGATTTGCACTGCCGGGCTACGGTGCCTATGCGGCCATGAAGGGCGCCATCGAAGTGCTGAGCCGCTACCTGGCCAAGGAGCTGGGCCCACGCGGCATTGCGGTGAACGTGGTGGCCCCCGGCGCCATCGAGACCGACTTTGGCGGTGGCGCGGTGCGCGACAACGCAGAGCTCAACGCCTTCATCGCCAGCCAGACGGCCCTCGGCCGCGTGGGCGTGCCGCAAGACATCGGCCCGTTGGTGGCCGCGCTGCTGCAGCCAGCCACCCGCTGGGTGAACGCCCAGCGCATTGAGGCCTCTGGCGGCATGTTTCTTTGAATTTGAGCGGGGCGCCTAAGCCTCGTCTAAGTCTGTGTTCGCACACTGCCTTTCATCGCAACCCCAGCACTGAAAGGCAGACACCATGAACACCGTTGCAATCACCCCCCGCCGTCTCATCCTGGCCCTGGTGGCCGCCGGTGCCATCGGCGGCACTGGTGCGGGGATCGTCGTGGGACACCGCGCGCAGGCCAATCCGGCGCCGGTCACCGTCAGCACACCCGCCATCCAGGCGGCAGCCCCCGGCGCTGCGGCCTTGCCCAGCTTCGCCCAGATCACCGCGCAGAACGGCGCAGCCGTGGTCAACATCAGCGTCACCGGCACCACGAAGACGGCCCTGGCGGAGGACGACGATGACGACGAGGAGGCCCAGCCCGCAGCCCGCCAGCACGGCGGCCCACGCATGGACCCGAACGACCCGTTCTATGAGTTCTTCCGCCAGTTCGGTATTCCTGCGCCAGGCGTGCAGGCGCCGCGCAACGTGCCCACACACGGCCTGGGTTCGGGCTTCATCGTCAGCCCGGATGGGCTGGTGCTGACCAACGCCCACGTGGTCAAGGGCGCGAGCGAAGTGGTGGTCAAGCTCACCGACCGGCGCGAGTTCCGTGCCAAGGTGCTGGGTGCCGACCCCAAGACCGATGTGGCCGTGCTCAAGATCGACGCGAAGAACCTGCCCACGGTGCGCCTGGGCAGCACGCGCGACCTGCAGGTGGGCGAATGGGTGCTGGCCATCGGCTCGCCCTTCGGTTTTGAAAACAGCGTGACCGCTGGCGTGGTGAGCGCCAAGGGCCGCTCGCTGCCGGACGACAGCCTGGTGCCCTTCATCCAGACCGACGTGGCTGTCAACCCCGGCAACTCGGGCGGGCCGCTGTTCAATGCGCGCGGTGAAGTGGTGGGTATCAACTCGCAGATCTACAGCCGCTCGGGCGGCTACCAGGGCGTGTCGTTCGCCATTCCGATCGAGCTGGCGGGCAAGATCAAGGACCAGATCGTGGCCACCGGCAAAGTGCGCCATGCGCAACTGGGCGTGGCCGTGCAGGAGGTGAACCAGGCGTTTGCCGAATCGTTCGCACTCGACAAGCCCGAAGGCGCGCTGGTGGCCAGCGTCAGCAAGGGCAGCCCGGCCGACAAAGCGGGTCTTCAGGCGGGCGACGTGATCCGCCAGGTGGACGGCCAGCCCATCGTGGCTTCAGGCGATCTGCCTGCCTGGGTGGGCCAGGCCCAGCCGGGGCAGCAGGCCAAGCTGTCGGTGTGGCGCCAGGGCAAGCCGCTGGAGCTGACCGCTACCTTGGGCGACGCCAGCGACAAGGCCGGCAACAAACAGGCGCGCAACGATGAGGACGCCGTGCGCAAAGGCCAGCTGGGCCTGTCGCTGCGCCCGCTGGAGCCGCAAGAGCGGCGCGAAATGAGCGCGAATGGAGGCCTGCCCGACGGCCTGGTGATCGAGCAGGCGCGCGGCCCGGCCGCCGCCGCCGGTGTGCAGCCCGGCGACGTGCTGCTGGCCATCAATGGCGCGCCGGCCAAGAACATCGATCAGGTGCGCGCGGCCATGGCCAAGGCGGGCAAGTCGGTGGCGCTGCTGATCGAGCGCGACGGCAACAAGATTTTTGTGCCGGTGCGGTTGGGCTGAGGCGGTAGCGGTCCGGCGGGGCGGCGGGTATGGGGCAGTGTGGGAGGGGATTGCCCCCGTGTTTCCCCACCGTTTGGGTGGAACCTGTCGATGCCAAGGCATACCTGCGGCGCCCCATTCGCTATGCTTGCCCACCATGCGACTGCTCCTCGTAGAAGACGACCCCATGATCGGCGAAGCCGTGCTGGACCTGCTGCGTGCAGAGCAGTACGCCGTGGACTGGGCTCGCGACGGCCACGCCGCCGACACGGCCCTGCGAAGCCAGGCCTACGATCTGGTGGTGCTGGACCTGGGCCTGCCTCAGCGTGACGGCCTGACCGTGCTGCGCGACCTTCGCACCCGCAAGAACCGCACGCCCGTGCTGGTGGCCACCGCACGCGATGCTGTTGCCCAGCGCATTGAGGGGCTGGATGCCGGGGCCGACGACTACGTGCTCAAGCCCTACGACCTTGACGAACTGCTGGCCCGCATCCGCGCCTTGCTGCGCCGCGCTGCCGGGCGGGCCGAACCGGTGTATGAGCACAAAGGCGTGAGCATCAACCCCGCCACGCGCGAGGTGACTGTGCAAGGCACGCCGGTGGTGTTGTCGGGGCGCGAGTGGGCGGTGCTGGAGCCGCTGATCGCCCGGCCCGGCATGGTGCTGTCGCGCCAGCAACTGGAAGACAAGCTCTACGGCTGGGGCGATGAAGTGAGCAGCAACGCCGTGGAGGTCTACATCCACGGTTTGCGCAAGAAGCTGGGGCCTGAGTTGCTGCTGAACGTGCGCGGCGTGGGCTACCTTGTGCCGAAGATGTAGATGAACCGATTTCTTCACCCCGTGCGGGGCTGGCTCCCGCGCTCGCTGCGCATGCGGCTGTTGGTGTTTTTGCTCGCTGCCATCGTGCTGGCAGGCGCAGTGCAAGGGGCCCTGGCGTATCGGGGGGCGCTGGCCGAGGCCGATGCGCTGTTCGATTACCACATGCAGCAAACGGCACTGGCCTTGCGCTCGGGCCTGCCAGTGGATGCGCAGGGCCTGGGCCCGGGGGCCAACCCGGAGGACGAGAACCACGAGTTCATCGTGCAGGTGTGGACCAATGAAGGGCTGCGCATTTTTGAATCCGCCGTTGGTGCGGCGCTGCCGCAGATTGCGGTGCTGGGCTTCACCAACGTGCAGGCGCGCGGCGGCACCTACCGCGTGTTCTCGATGCAAACGCGCGCGCAGGTCATCCAGGTGGCGCAGAACATGGCCGCACGGCGCGACATGGCCCGCAGCCTGGCGCTGCGCACGCTGGCGCCGCTGGCCATCATGGCGCCGCTGCTGGTGCTGGCCGTGTGGTGGGGCGTGAGCCGCTCGCTGGCGCCGGTGGAGCGTGTGCGCCGCCAACTGGCCCAGCGCCAGGCCGACGACCTCTCGCCCGTGAGCGATGCGCAACTGCCCGACGAAGTGCAGCCGCTGGTGAGCGAACTCAACCTGCTGTTCGAGCGCGTAAGGCACGCCTTCGAGGCCCAGCAGCACTTTGTGGCAGACGCCGCGCACGAGCTGCGTTCCCCCTTGGCCGCGCTGCGCCTGCAACTGCAGGGCCTGCAACGCGCAAGCGACGATACCGCGCGCGCCGCGGCCGCACAGCGCCTGTCCGCAGGCATCGACCGTTCCACGCGGCTGGTGGAGCAATTGCTGGCCCTGGCCCGCCAAGAGGCGGCTGCCACCCCGGCTGAGCCGGTCGACCTACGCGCCATCGTGCAGCTGGCGTTGGCCGACGTGGCGCCAGCCGCCCAAGCGCGCGGCATGGATGTGGGCTTGTTCGATAACGACGCCGGCACCGGCAAGGTGCCCGTGATCGTGCGCGGCAGTGCCGAAGCCCTGCGCATGCTGGTGCGCAATCTGCTCGACAACGCCATCAAATACACCCCGCCCGGTGGCCGGGTTGACGCGCAGGTGCGTGTCGAAAATGGCCGCGCCTTGCTGATGGTGGAAGACAGTGGCCCCGGCATTGCAGAGGATGACCGGGAGCGCGCGCTGCAGCGTTTCGTCCGCGTCACCGGCCACAGTGCCTCAGGCGCGCCTGCGGCTTTGGGCAGCGGGCTGGGCTTGGCCATCGTGCAGGCGGTGGCGCGTGCCCATGGCGCTTCGGTGGCGCTGGAGTCGTCGCAGCGCCTGGGTGGGCTGCGGGTGGTGGTGCAATGGGAGCGCGGTTTGGCGGGTGCGGCATGGTGACCTGGCTGGCTGTGCTTTCCGGCCTGGGGCACGCCCTGCTCGCAGCAGCAGGGTTGCTGGTGTATGTGCTGGCCACGCGCATCGGCCACCAGCGCCGCCATCCTTCTGCAGCGGTTTCATGGGTGGGGGGCATTGTGTTGTTTCCCTATGTTGCTGTGCCCCTGTTTCTGATGTTTGGCATGCGCAAGTTTGCGCGGCCCTTGCGCCGCAAGCGCGCGGCCATTCCGGGGCCCGTGCCTCAGGCGGCAGTGCCACCGCCGCACGCAGGGCCCGCGTGGGCGGTGCAATTGCTTGCCTGCATGGAGCTGGCGCCGCCGGTGTGCAATCGCACGATCGAACTGCATTCGCAAGGCGCGCAAGCGCTGGCGGGCCTGATGAACGTCATCGAGCGGGCCACGCGCAGCCTGGAGGTTTGCACCTTTGTGTTTGGCAATGACGAGATTGGAGAGCGCGTATCGCAGGCTCTGCTGCGGGCCGCGCAGCGCGGGGTGGTTGTGCGCCTGCTCGTGGATGCCGTAGGCAGCCTGCAGACGCGGCGCGGCGCCTTGGCTGCCTTGAGGGACGGCGGCGTGCAGGTCAGGCGGTTCATGCCCCTGCTACAAAACCCCATGGAGGGCCGCACCAATCTGCGCAACCACCGCAAGCTGGTGGTGGCTGACGGGGTGCTGCTCTGGGGCGGAGGCCGCAACCTGGCCACTGAGTATTTTCTGGACCGGCACGGTCACCCCGCGTGGGTGGACCTGAGCTACGAGGTCGACGGCCCGCTGGCCGCGCAGGCCGCTGCGCAGTTCGATGCCGACTGGCAACTGGCCAGCGGACATGCACACCACATGTTACCGCCGCCGCAGCCAAGTGCCGTGCTTGCGCCCTCCGTGCCGGGCAGCACAACCGATGGCAGAGCCGATCCCGGTCCGTGGGCGCAGTGGCTGCCCAGCGGGCCCGACCATGCCGACGACACCGTGCACACGCTGTTGCTGGCCGGTGCCTTCCACGCACAGCGGAGCATCGTGGCCGTGACGCCATACTTCGTGCCCGACGACGCGCTGGTGGCCGCATGGTGCTTGGCCTGTCGGCGCGGTGTGCAGGTCAGTCTGCTGTTACCGCGCCGCTCCAACCACCACCTGGCCGACTGGGCACGTGACCGTGCACTGCGTGATTTGGTTGCCGCTGGTGCGCAGGTGTGGCTGGCCTCGGAGATGGTGCATGCCAAGGCCGTGATCGTGGACGACGAGCTGGCACTGTCCGGCTCTGTGAACCTGGATGCCCGCAGCCTGTTCCTCAACTACGAGGCCATGACAGTGTTTTATGGCGAGCAGGAGGTGCGCTGGTATACAGACTGGTGCGCCCGGCACATCGCCCAGGCGCAGCCTTACGATGCCCGGCGGCCTTCCCGGGCGCGTGACATTGCCGAAGGCATGGTGCGCTCCATCGCCTTCCAGCTGTAGGCGTTTTCATGGGACTTGCAATGGGCGAATGGTTTTGAGGGGCAGCGGCATATGACATCCACCCACCTGCTGGCAGCCGATGCGCCAGCACATGCGGCGCCGGAATTCATCGTTTTGGGTGCCGGAGCCATTGGCTGCTACGTGGGCGGCCTGCTGGCCGCAGGCGGGCACCGTGTCTGCCTGGTCGGGCGGCCACACACCTTGGCGCCCATCGCGTCAAACGGGCTTCGCGTCACCGACCTGGAGGGTCGTGATTGCACGGTGCCGCCAGGCAGATTGCGCTTGGCGCAAACGCTGGCCGCGGCGGCGCCCGATAGCGGCAGCGTGATTTTGCTGTGTGTGAAAAGCGGGGCCACGGATTCCGCAGCGCTGGAGCTGGCTGCTGCATGCCCACCCGCCACGCCAGTGATTTCGCTGCAGAACGGCGTGGACAATGCGGCCCGCGTTCAGGCACAGGCCCCGGCGTTGAAAGTGCTTGCAGGCATGGTGCCCTACAACGTGGTGTTGGGGAGCGCGCACGTGCACCGCGCCACGGCCGGGCAACTTCACCTGCGGGGCGATGCCATCACCGACCGCCTTGCGCCGCTGTGGAATGCCGCCGGCCTGGCCACCGTGCTGGCCGCGGACATCCGTGCCGTGCAGTGGTGCAAGTTGTTGCTCAACCTGAACAACCCGGTCAACGCCTTGTCAGATCTGCCGCTGCGGCAGGAACTGCTGGACCGCGACTGCCGCCGCGTGTTGGCCGCCCTGCAGACCGAGGCGTTGGCGGTCATGGCGCGCGCGGGCATCGTCCCCGCCAAGGTCACGGCCGTGGCTCCTGGGCTGCTGCCCCATGTGCTGCGCCTGCCCAATGCACTGTTCACTCGGCTGGCCAAACGCATGCTGCAGATTGATGCCAGCGCCCGCTCATCCATGTGGGACGACCTGGAGGCTGGGCGCGTGACGGAGATCGATGCGTTGTGCGGCGCCGTGGTGCGGCTGGCCGCGCAGCAGGGCATGGCAGCGCCGCTCAATGCGCGGATGTGTGCATTGCTCAGCGGCCCGAGGCTGCGGCTGAGCGGCGCGGAGATGCGGCGGATGTTGGGGGTTTAGCCACCTCGGTGCGAAGAGAGCCGAACTACCCGGGGCCCTGGCCTGCAGGAAGGCTGTGCTGGGGATCCAGCGGCACCCTCAGCCCCGCCTTCAAACACCCCAGCGACACCGAGGTGCGAAACCGCCGCACATTGTCATCGCCGTCAAACAATCGCCTCGTCAGCGCTTCATAGTCGGCCATGGACGCCACGTTCACCACCAGCAGGTAGTCGGCCTCGCCCGTCACGCCGTAACACTGTTGCACGGCGTCTTCAGCGGCAATGCGCGCGCGCAGGGCCGCCGTGCGGTCCGGCCGCTCGTTTTCCAGGTGCACCTCCACCACAATGGTCAAAGGCATGCCCAACTTCAGCGGGTCCAGCACGGCCACGTTGGCGCGGATCACGCCGTTGTCCTGCAGCTTTTTGATGCGCCGCTGCACCGCCGGGGCCGAGAGGTTCACGGCTTGGGCGATCACACGCTGGGGCGTGGTGTTGTCGTTCTGCAGGACGTCGAGGATGGCGATATCGAAGCGGTCGAGCGGGGCGGTGGGGGCGGCCATGCAAACCTCGTTGGAGCAGGGGGGTGATTGAAAATTGCGTTTGGCCTTAGAAATCAGAGCCAAATGCGCGCCGGATGCGCACTATATTTTTGCCCATGAGTGCCTCTGCTGCCGTTTCCCATTCAACTCCGGTGTTTCACCGCTTTATCCCTTTCCTGGCAGTGCTCGGCTCCGTGACGGCGCTGGGCATTGGCACATCCTGGGCCAAACAGTGGCTGTTTCCGGCCGTGGGGGCGCAAGGCACCACGGCGCTGCGCGTGGGCTTTTCGGCGTTGCTGGTGCTGCTGCTGTGGCGGCCTTGGCGCTGGCATCTGAGCCGGGCGGATGCCAAGTCGGTGGTGCTGTATGGCGCGGCTCTGGGCGGCATGAACCTGATGTTCTACATGTCGCTGCGCACGCTGCCATTTGGGTTGGCTGTCGCCATCGAGTTTGCGGGCCCGCTGGCCGTGGCCATCTGGTCGTCCCGCCGCGCAGTCGATTTTGTGTGGGTCATGTTGGCCATTGCGGGGTTGGGGCTGCTGCTGCCGCTGGGGCTCAACGGCAGCATGCTGGACCCGGTGGGCGTGGCCTATGCGCTGGGCGCTGCGGTGTTCTGGGCGCTATACATCGTGTTTGGCAAACGCGCGGGGCATCTGCATGCGGGGCATTCGGTGTCGCTGGGCCTCTTGGTGGCGGCGCTGGTGGTGGTGCCGGTGGGCGTGGCGCATGCAGGCATGGCGCTGCTGTCGCCCAGCCTGCTGCTGATCGGCGTGGCGGTGGCGGCGGTGTCCAGCGCATTGCCGATATCGCTGGAGATGATGGCCCTGAAGCGCCTGCCCAAAGAGGCCTTCGGCATCATGATCAGCATGGAACCTGCGGTGGCTGCGCTGGTGGCCATGGCTTTGCTGAGCGAGCACCTGAGTGTGGTGCAGTGGATGGCGATTGGCTGCATCATGGCCGCTTCCATGGGCAGCGCGGCCACAGCCCGAGCGCCCTCCGCTCAGACTGCTGGGCCGAATCTCAGCTAAGCCTTCTGTCTGAGCCTCCCGCCTACGCCTTTCCACACGCATCGGCTGACACAGAACATGGCTGCATGGGCTGAAGAATGGGTGCAATCTGCAAACTGAGCAACTCTGAGGAACCCCATGCGCCCTTCCCCCATACCCGAGGCCGAGGTGGAGCAGGCCGAACGCAAGGTCAACGCCATTCTGGAAGAGCTGGAGGAGTCCACCGATACCGACGTCAAGGACATCGACCTGGAAGATGTGGTGGACACGGACCTTGCCAGCGGCAAGCCCACCGTTCGCCAGGCGGTGGACATCACGGTGCAACCCCGGCCCAAGCGCAGTTGGCTCAAGTAGGGGGGCTAAGCAGCGGGCGCCGCGCAATACGGCCGCTGCACTTTGCGCTTATTTGCTGGCGGGTTCTTTGCGCAGGTTGTCGATCATTCCCTCCAGCCTTTCCACCTCCTGGTGCATCTTGGCATCGGCGCCCACCCGCGTTTCCACGGCCCGCACCAGCGGCATGATCAGCTGGCGGTAGGTCACCGACAGCGACAGCAGCGCATCGACCATGCGCTGGCTTTCCACACGGTCGCTGTGGGTGTGCAGGGCTTGCGTGCTGGCCTGCAGCGCTTGCAGGGCCTGGGCTGTGGCTTGCAGGCTGGCGTGCATCTGGGCCTGGGTTTGTGTGGTGCCTTGCTGCAGGTGCTGTGCCAGTTCCGCCAGCGCGGCCAACGCAGGCTCGATGCGCGCCAGTGCCGCACTTTGCGCCTGCTGCGCGGGCGTGGGGTGCGCCAGGTGCTGCGCAATGGCGGCCAGGGGTTCGGCGAGTTGCTGCGTGATTTGCTCGGTGGCCTTGCGGGGCTGCAGGGCTTCCACGCTGCGGGCAATGTCGAGCAGCCCGCGCGTCACACGCACGCTGGGGTCGTCCTCTGCGCCGCCCATCTTGCGCTGGCGCTGATAGTCGCCGCGGATCTGGTCCCAGCGCTCTTGCTCTTCGGGTGTGGGGCGGCCTATCAGCTGCGCCAACTGCAGCAGGTTCTCTTCCGCGCCGGTGGTCAGCGTTTGCGCTTCGCCACGGTAGTGGTCGCGCAGCAGCGCATCCAGTTCATCGTCCTGCATCAACGGCGTCACCTGTGGCGCCAAGCGCGACATGTTGCGGTAGCTGCCTTGCAGGCGAAACGGGGGGGCCTCGCGGTAGCGGTCGTCCTGCGCGGCCGAGGCGATGTAAGCCAGGTTCACCTTCAGCAGCACGTCGCGCACTTTGAACAGGCGCTGCAGCAGGCCCTTGAGCTCCTGCAGCTCCACCGCGCTGTACGGGTGCGCAAAACTGTTGGTGTCGATGGTCTCACCCTGCGCCAGGCGCACCAGCAGGTGCACATCCTTGGGCTCTCGCGCAGCCAGGGGCTGGGTCACGGGGTGCGAGGTCAGGCTGTTCTCGATGTACGACAGTGCAAACACCGCCTCGCGGCCTGAGAGCACGTCTCCGAGGTTGTAGATGTCGGCCCGGTTGGCCAGCATGTCGGGGATGCGGAACACGTCGCCGGACTCGGTGTATGGGTTGCCCGACATCACGATGGCGAAGCGCTTGCCCCGCATGTCCCAGGTACGCGGCTGGCCCTGCCACACGCCTTCGATGCGGCGCGTGCCGTCGGCCAGCGCGATGAACTTCTGCAGAAACTCGGGGTGCGTGTGTTGGATGTCGTCCAGGTACAGCATCACGTTGCTGCCCATGGCTAGGCCCAGGTTCAGCTTCTCCAGTTCTTGCCGGGCGGCACTGTTGGGCGCGGTGCTGGGGTCGATGCTGGTCACGCTGTGGCCCAGCGCCGGGCAGTTGATGCGCACAAACACCAGGCCCAGTCGGTTGGCCACGTATTCCATGATCGTGGTCTTGCCGTAGCCGGGCGGCGAGATGAGCAGCAGCAGGCCCATGCGGTCGGTTCGGGCACTGTCGCCCGCCGCGCCCAGTTGTTTGCTCAGGTTGTTGCCGATCAGGGGCAGGTACACCTCGTCGATGAGCCGGTTGCGCACAAACGTGGCCAGCGGTTTGGCCTGGAACTGCGACAGGTGCAGGCGTGCTTTCTCCTGCACCAGCAGCTCATGGCGCAACGCTTGCAATTGCGTGAAGCCGCGCACGGCGTGGCTGCGGTGGTGCCGCACCCGGCGGCGAAAGTCGTTGAGGTTGAACGCCAGAGCCCCGTGCTGGATGCGTGCGTGCTCGCTGCGCAGGCCTTGCACCCGAGCGTCCAGCGTAGCGTTCACGCGGCGGCGCGCGCCTTGAAAGGTGAGCGCCGTGGCGGCATCGTCGATCCATGCCAGTGCAGGCGTGGCGCCGTCGGCATCGGTCTGGGTGGCTGCAAAGGCGCGCAACCAGCCGCGCGCCAGGCGCCAGCGCTCCAGCGGCTCGGCAGCGCTCAGGTCGCGCTGCCAGGCGCTTGCAAGACCGCCGTGGTCCAGCGCGCGCTGCAGTGCATTCACCAGGTCTTCTCCGGTGTTGCTGATCACCCATTGCGGCGTGATAGAGGCCAGCTCTGCCGCGCCACCTTCGGCGTGGGCCAGTTCGCGCACCAGGTAGGCGCCCGCTTCTTCCACCAGCGTGCGCAGCACGGCGTCGGAAGCGGTGGCATCGGCAGCATCCTGCATTCCCAGTGCCTGGGCCAGTTCGGGCAACCATTCGTGTGCCAACACTGGGTTCTGGTCCACAAAGTGGCGCAGGCTGCGGGCGGCTTCCATTTCAAGTTCGTCGCGCAGCCGGGGTTGCGCAAACAGCTGGGCGATGTGCTGCGCACTGCGCGCGCGGCGGGCCAGGGACTGGCGGGTTTCCTCGCGCAGGCCCAGGTGCCAATACAGCTTGGCCAGTGCCCGTTCGGCCGGGCCATAGACCAGCAAGCCTGCAGCGTCCTGGATGGGCGCCAGCACCCGCACGATGGCCAGGGCGTCGTCGTCGTGAATGCCGCGCTGGTAGCCTTCCTGGTAGCGGCTGGCCGCAAAGCGCCGCAGCGAATCCAGCAGCACCGCAGGGGGTAACTTCGGTTCGGCGCCCTCGGTCTGCACGTGTTCCGCCAACTGCACCAGCAGCTCGCTCCACCCAGGTTCGGCCTCGCCGCGCTGCAGGGCTTGCAGCCATTCGGCCGCCAGGTATTCGGCACGCGCCAGCTGCGGGGTTTCAGACACCAGTGCCTGCGGCCAGAATGGGCGCAGCGCCTCCAAGCGGTCGTTGTGAGCGGGCGCCAGGTAATCGGTGCCGGTGATCTGCCAGGCCAGACCATCGCCGTGCGCGACCATCGTCAGGTCCAGCGGCTGTTTGTTGACCGTGAACGTATGGCTGCCCAGCTTCAGGCCGCCTTCGGTGCCAGCAGACAGGTCGCGCTGGTCGCGCACGGCGCGCACGGCCTGGTCGCGTGCGGTTTTCAGGCGCGTGTCGATGTCGTCGGCCGCCACGGCTGCGCCCAGGCGCCGCAACTCGGCAATCTGTTCGCGCAGCTTGGCGAGCATGGGGTCGGACGCGAAGTAGCTGTGCACCTGCGCCAACTCGCCAAAGCCCGCAATTCGGCGTGGCACGCCATCCAGCACACGCCCTGCGGCATCGGCAAGGGCCTTGGCGCGGCGTTGCTGCGCTTCGACCAGGCTCTGGCGGCGGGCCGACAGGGCTTCGTACACGCTTTCGCGCTGCGTGGCGATGTCTGCCAGAAATTCTTCCTGCTCAGCAAAGCGGCCTTCAATGTCTTCCAATTGCGCCAGCAGGCGGGTCAGCGCTTCATCGCATTTTTCGGGCGTGTCTGACAGCTCCAGCGCGTTTTCCACGGCTTGGCCAAACAGCTTGAATTGCGCGCCGAACTCGGCCCGCTGCTCGGCTGCGCCCAGATTGCGGCGCCGGGCGCGGGCATCCGCGCGCAGCCGGTTGATGTCGGCATACAGCAGCGCAATGCGGTCCAGGATGGTGGTGCGCTGCACGGCATCGCCGCCGGGCAGGTTGCCAAGCTGTTCACTGAGCAGGTCCAGGCTGGCAGCCTCCGCGTCCAGCGCGGCCAAGTGTTCTGCCAGTTGGCTGGCTGTGGTGGCCTGGGGCAGGGCCGCGGCAACCTTGGCCAGCGCCTGCTGCTGGCCGTCAAAGGCTTTTTCGTCGGACAGGAACTGCAGTGCGCGTTCGCCCACGCGCTGTTGCTCGGCTGTGAGCTGCGCTGCCATGCCGTCCACGGCAGAGAGGTCCACGTAGCGCAGTTCGCGCAGAAGGTGCAGCTCGCCCTGGCGTTGGCGCAGGCGGTCCAGCGCCTGCACAAAGTCACTGGGGCTGCGCCACATCTGGCTGGCGATGGCGGTCATCAGCTCGCGCTGCTGGCCTTCGGCCTTCTGCAGGGCGCGGGTGGTGTCCTGGCGGATGCTCTCCACCTTTTCAAACTCACCCAGCGTGGCCTGCGCAGCTTGTTCGATGGCGGTGAGGTCGGCGGCGGCGTTCTGCACCTCGCCTGCATCCAGCCAGAAGTAGGCATCGCGTGCGCGCTGGCACTGGCGGATCAGGTCTTCGTAGGCGGTGCGTGTGGGTACCTGCTCGCGCACCATGCGCGCGATGCCCAGCAGGTCCGAAATGCCACGCACCAGGTCGGCATTGCCCACGCGGCCAAAGAAGCCCGTGCCTGCGGGTTGGCGGCTGGCATGTTCCTCCGTCGCAAACGGCGTGCGCCACAGCTGCATGGGGTGCACGCGCGTGGCTTCGCCGCGCGCGGCCTGGAAGACCAGCATGCGCCCGTCCGGGAAGGTGCTGTAGCCGTCGGCCAGAATGGGCGGCGCCAGCGACTTCTCGATGAGGTTGTAGGTGAAGATGGCGTAGCAGCCCGCATCCAGCGTGGCCGGGCTACCCTGCGGTGGCGGCACCGTGCCGTAGAAGATGTAGGCCACGTCCTCGCCGTTGGGCGAGCGCTTCATGCGCGTGAAGCGCAGTTGCTCTGTCAACTCGGGCGGCAGGTCAAAACGCTTGCTCTCGCCCGACTGCAGGTAATAGCCGCCCGGGAAGATGATGCCGTGGTCCTCCGGCAGCTGCATGCACGAGGCACCAATCGCGTCGATGCGTACCACCTGCCGCGTGCGCTGGTTGAACACCAGGTAGCGCGTGGTGCTCTCGCGGTAGGGCCGCACCTGCAGCAGGATCAACAGGCCCAGCTTGGCGTACGCAAACTCGGCGTCGCCCAGCGCCTGGTTGGCGTCTTCCACGGGCTCGTCGTAGATGCCCAGGCCAGACTCGGAGTTGTTCTCCACCTTCACCGTCAGCGTGCCGCCGGTGGTTTCCACAAAGATGGTGTCCAGCACGTTGATGTGCGGGTGCGCGCCGCCCACATGGTGTTCGCGTGTCAGCGGCGTCCAGCTGAAATCGTGGCTGGGCGGGGGCGCCAGGTCGCGCTCGCCGCGGTTGTCCACGTACTTCAGCGAGCCATCGCTTTCTCTCCGCCAGCGAAACACGCGAATGTCCTGTGCCTGCTGTCCGATCTGAAACGCGGCCAGCAAAAACTCGGGCGTGGGGCGCAGCAACTGCAGCGTGGCCTGCTTGTAGTAGGTGTACAGCTCGTTGAAGTCGGCCACAAAACGGGGGTCGTCCAGAAAGCTGCCCGCCATGGGCACCTGCACCAGTTCGTCGCTGTCGGGTGCGCCCACCCCTTCACTGGCCGCGTCGTGGTGCGCCAGCTCGTACAGGGCGAACACGTCCTCCACCCGCGTTTCGCGCTTGAGGCCCATGAACACGTTGTAGCCAAACAGCAGCCGGTTTCCGCCGATGTAGGCCAGGTCACGCGCTACGCAGCTGTGCTCGGTGCGCGCACGCAAACGCATCAACAGTTGCTGGTCGCGCTGGCCGAACTGGCCAATGCGCGCCGCGTTGAGTGCCTGTGCTTTGGACAACAGTGTGTCGCCCTGGGCTTCCAGGCGTTTTTTCAGCAACTCGTAGCTGCTGCTTTCGGCCACGCTGGTGTCGATGGCGGCGTCTTGCGTGTCGGACGTGGAGGTCATGGCGGAATTTCGTTAAAAAGGCGCTGTGGCGCTGATCCAAAGAGCGCTATGCGCTACCAAATCTGTATGCATTGAGAAGCAAGGGGGCTACAAAACGAATGGCTTGCCTTCTCTCATCGCGGCCTCCAGCCACGGCATCAGTTCTTTCGCGCTGTCAGTGATTTTTTCGAACACTGACAACTCCTCATGGCTCCAGAAGTAGACGGCGCCGTACTCTCCCATTCCTCCGTCGCATCGCACAAGAAAGCCATCTGGCGTGTGTGTATCACCTAGGATGGGAATCATGTGCTGGGGATCAATGCCGCTTGCACGGATGTGTTGCCAGATCTCCGCATGAAAGTCTGGGCTGCTTTTTGTGTGCAGATTGAGCCACCCCATGAAGTCGGTGTGCCATTCTTGGCTTTGTTGCAGGTTGAACAGACGGTATTCGTACTCGTCCGTTTCCACGCTGCCCCTCAGATGCGTACGCTGGCCACTGGAGACCCAAGACAGAAAGTCCTGCGGCAGATTCGGATACCGTGCCTTCCATGCAGCCTTCTCTGTGTCTGCGAGGAGAGGGCTATCGTGATAGCGCAAGACGACGCTGGCGCGGCGCTTTTTCTCTTGGGCCCGCGCTTCCTCAGACTGCGCGCGTATGTAGGCGCGGTAGCCTTCCGTTTCGGTGACTTCCGGCATGGGACCGATGCCGCGGTGATTCAGGGCGTATATCGGCCAAACTTCCTCATTGCGGCCCATAGCCATCAGGGCGCGAATGTGCAGCTCACGCAAGTCGCTGTCCCAGCGATTTGCGGCAATTCCGTATTCGACGATTGCCAGCGTAGCTTGGTGTTGCCGCTGCTGTAACCAATGTCTCGCCAAGGTCGCGCACGCGCTGGAGACTTGAGAGCCTGCGGTGCTGTAGTCACCGAAGTAGTAGCAAACATATCTGTTCGGGTATTCATGCACCGCCTCCATCTTGCGATAGATGTCAACGATGACTTCTGCATGCTGCACTGCCCGTTGTGCATGCACTTGTGCCACCGCGCCAGCAGCGTCGGTGGCCCAGTTGGCATAAAGACGGCGCAGCACGGTGTGGTGGAACATGCAGTCTGAAGGCTCAACGATGGAGTTGAGGAGGGTCTCGGCAATCTCGTAGTCTCCCAGTTCGACCCGCAACATGGCTTCGTCGAGCAGGAGTTCAGTGGCTGTCTTGCGCCGACCTTGTGGCTCCAAGAAGTGCTCGGGGAAAAGACCGTTGTTGTTGTCGAACCGCGGAATTGCCCCAGGGTTGGCGGCAATCCAGTCCAGATACTTCTGCACAACGATGCGGTCGCCGTCCGGCTGCGTCAGCTGAAGCACCTCGCCGCTGGGAAAAATGCTGGGGCTCGGGTTGTTTTTGGGTACGCAGCTTGAGATTCGGAAAGAAGCGGTGCCGTTCGCCCCATAGGGAACGATGGAAAGCTGGACAAGCATTGGCGGGTTATGGCCGGGCAATTGCCAAGTGGATTTGTAGGTCATGCAGCTATCCAGTTCGAATTTCAGGCAGACGCGAGAACGTTGATACGCGTTGCCTGTCGTCTTATGTCAGTTTCTATGTGAGGACACTGTCGCTTCGGGCGCCTGCAACAGCGCCAGCACTTCGTCACGGCGCGGCTGTTCGGCCAGCCAGCGGCGGATGCGCAGCACTTCGTCCATGCAGGCGTCGCCGTGGCGTTGGCGCAGAGCCTGGATGCGGCTGGCATGCAGACGCTCGGCCTGCAGACGGCGCTGGCCGCCGTCCGACATCAGAGCGTCCAACTGCGACGCCAGGCCACGCTCCACCAGGGTCTGCCACTCGCCCGGGTCCAGCCACACCGTCTGGCAAGTGCTGCAACGGTCCAGGCGCAGGGCACCGGCGGCGTCCATGGGCAGGCGTTCCATGAGCCGTGTGCAGGCCGGGCAGGCGCGCGCGCGGCCAGGGTCGGCAGAGGTGGCATCGGCGGGTACCGAAACACCGGCGGCCACTGCCGCAGGCGAGCGGCTGCGCCAGCGGCGCCAGTCGTCCATCTTCAGCAGCACGGCGCCGCAGTCGGGGCAGGCCAGTGCGGGGAGGCCTTCTTCCAGCGCCACGTTTTTCAGCACGGAGCGCTGGGCACAGCTGCAATGCAGGCGGGGGATCATGGCTGCGGTTTGCTATGGAAATGAGAGCTTTTGGCGCTTGATTTCATTGGTTTTCAAATGAAAAACATCCGAAACCCTTATCGATCAAGCGCAAGCTGCTATGGTTTTTGCCTACTTGCGAAAGCTCTGCGCCAGCTGCTGCAGGGCCTGCTTCTGGCTGTCGGTGCCGGTCTGCATCACCCGTGCGATGAGGGCCGAGACGCTCAGGTTCTGCAGTTCGCCTGCCGACTGGCCTGCGGCGCCCAGGATCTGTTTCACGTCTTCCACCACGTCGCGCTCGCCGCTCAACTGGTCTTTGAAGGCCACCTGCAGCGTGTCGCTCTTGTTCACGGCCGCGTCGATGCCCTTGCCGACGGACAGCGCACGCACAAAGCTGTCGAAGTAGTCGCCCTGGCCGCCCACGATGTCGATGCGCGCGTTCTTCAGCGCCACGCCCAGCACCTCGGCCTGTTCCTTGGCGATGTGCTGCTGCGCCTCGATCTGCTTCAGGGTTTCGAGGTGCGCGCGCTCCAGGCGCATGCGGTACTCCTCGTGCTCGCGCGTCTCGGTGCTCATGGCCTTCATGGCCTCGAACTTTTCCTTCAAGCCGCGCGCTTCGGCGTTGAACTTCACGTCGATGTTGTGCGCCTCGGCATCGCCCATCTTGGCCAGGGCTTCGGCGTCCACGGTGCGCACCAGGGCTTCGGCCTGGCCGACCTTTTCCTTGCCGGCCGCTTCGGCTTCCATGCGGGCGCGCAGGCCCACGGCGTCGGCTTGCGCCTGGGCTTCCGTCACCTGCGCTTCGGCGCGGCCGATTTTCTCTTTGCCGCTGGCTTCGGCTTCCATGGTCGCTAGCTTGGCGCTGGCGCTGGCCATCTGCACTTTGGCCTCGGCCAGCCCAGGGGCTGCGCTCAGCGCCTCGATGCCTTCGGCTTCGCGCTTCTTGGCTTCGGCTTCGCGCTCGGCCACCTTCAGGCGGGCATCGGCCAGCACCAGGTCTTCGGCCGCTTTGTGGCGTGCCTTGCGTTCCTGCGCCTCGGCGGCCTTCACTTCCAGGATGACCTTCTCTTCGGCGGACGCTTCGGCGCCGATCACCACGGCCTTGCGCGTGCGGTCGGCCTCGGCCACTTCGCGCACTTCCTTGATGGCTTCTTCCTGCTCGGCCACGGTGCGTTCGACCACGATGCGCTCGCGCACCACGTCGGCGATGGCCTTCTTCTGCACTTCCACGGCCTTGTCTTTTTCAATGCGCTGCAGCGTCACTTCCTTCTCGCGCGCCACCACTTCGAGGTCTTGTGCGCGGGTCACGCGCTCTTGCTCGATCACCACGGCACGCTTGCGGTTGTTTTCGGCCACTTCCTTTTCGCGCAGCACGTTCTCGTTCTGCACGGCCAACAACTGTTCGGACTGCAGGCGGGCCATTTCTGCGCGGGTGTGTTCTTCGGCACGCACCTTGGCGGTTTCGGCTTCTTCGCGCGCTTTCACGCTGGCCACCTCGCGCGCCTGACGGGCGGTCGCGTCGGCCTGCTGGCGTTCCAGCTCCAGCAGGGCCTCCTGCGTTTCCACGTTCTTCTTCTTGATCTGCATTTCCTCGTTGCGGCGCAGCTCGTTGGTCACCACGTGCTCCACGGCGGTGAGCTGGGTGATCTTCTTGATACCTTGTGCGTCGAGGATGTTGTTGGCATCGAGCTTGGACAGCGGTGTCTGCTCCAGGTAGTCAATCGCCGCGTCTTCCAGCACATAGCCCGACAGGTCGTCGCCAATCTGCTCGATGATCTTGTCGCGGAAGGCATCGCGCGCCTGGTATAGGTCCACAAACTCCAGCGACTTGCCCACGGTCTTGAGCGCCTCCGAGAATTTGGCAGAGAACAGGTCTTCCAGAATCTCATGGTTGGACGCGCGCGCACAGCCAATGCCCTGCGCCACGCGCAGCACGTCCTCGGCCGTCTTGTTCACGCGCACGAAGAACTTCACTTTGATGTCGGCGCGGATGTTGTCTGCGCAGATCAAGCCCTGATCGCCGGAGCGATCAATCTCGATGGTCTTGACCGAGATGTCCATCAGCTCGGCCTTGTGGATGATGGGGTAGACCATGCGGCCGGTGAAGGTGACCTCCGGCTCGGAGCGCAGGGTGTTGATGATGAGCGCGTGGCCTTGCTCTACCTTGCGGTAAAACTTCGCGAACATGGCGAACATCGCCAGGATCAGGAAGACAAAGACGCCAACGGCAATCAGGATGACCATGAAGGATTGCTGCATGAGAACGCTTTCTGGTGAAAGGGTGGGACAAGAAACGAAAACTTTGGAGAAAAGCGGGCCTGACCGCACGTCACGCGCCAAGGCGGCGCAGGCCGCTTCGGCACTTTGTGCAGATCACACGGGAGGCAGGGGGATGACGAGGTAGCGGTGGCTTCCCGCGTCGTATTCGGTGATCAGCGCTGCGTCACCGCGCTTGAGCGTGTTGGGGCTGGGCGACCACACGCGGATGTTGATGCCGGCGCCACGCTGGGCCACTTCGGCCCGGCCTTGGCGCTCATCCACCACACCGGTCAGCACTTTGCAGGTCTTGCCCACCAGCGAGGCATTGCTTTGCGCCGTGTGGTGCACAAACAGCCCCCGCAGCGGCCGCACGATGCGCGCCGTGATCACCACCGACAGCGCCGCACTCACGAGCAGCACCACCGCGCCAACAGCCCAGCGCAGGATGTCGGTGGGCACCCAGGCGAGCAGAGTGACGCCCGCCAGGAACGACAGCGTCCAACCCACCAGCACCAGCAGGCTCACCACAATGGAGAACGGCACCCCGTGCAGCCCGAAGGCCACCACATAGCTGGCGATGGTGCCCAGGTCGTCCACGCTGGCGTCGGCATGGGTCTCGATGTCCAGGTCGATGCCGCTGGACTCGAAGTCCACCATGCCCAGGATGGCCAGCAGCCAATACACCAACACCACGCCCAGCAGCACGGTGTAGATGGCGGTCGGAAATGCGGAGACCGCCGCAAGAAGACTGGCAAACATGAATGAAATCCCCCCTCGTTGTGTTGTGTGTGTGTTTCTGAACCGAGGACACCGGCAACCGCTTTTCTTGTTCTTGTTTTGTGAGCGGTTCTCTTTTTCTTATTGTTTTTTCTTGCCGCCCGCAGCGCTGGCCCCTGGCGTGCGCTGCGGTCGCTGCACAAAGGCAATCAGCTCGCGGGTGGCCGCTTCTTTGATGCCCAGCCGGTCTTCCGGCGTCAGTCCATAGCGCTGCGCCAGCAGGTCGTAGTCGGCCGCGTCCAGCGTCACCGTCAGCCGCGGCCGCTTGGGCCGTGCCGCCACAGGCAAATCCAGCACGCTGCGGATCTGCGTGGAGGTGGACACGTTGGAGTGAAACGCCGCCACGCGGATGGCTTCCATCACGGCCTCTTCCACATCGAACGCCACCTGAACGGCACGCAGAGCGGGCTCGGAGCCCTGCCACCGCGCGGGCTTGCGCGGCGCGGGGCTCATGGCGTGGGTGTGGAGGTGGGGGCTGGCAACGCGTTGGCTGCGGTGGCACCGCCGCCGGCCTGGCGTGCTCGCAGGCGCTCCATCACTTTGGCGGCACGCGCCTTGTCGGTGTCGCCAATGCCTGCATCCGCCAGCTTGCGCTCCAGCGCGCGGTGGCCAAACTCCTGGTCCAGTTGCTCGGCGGCGGCCATGCGGTCGGCCAGGTCTTCGTGGCGCTTCTTGATGCGTTCCAGCGAATCGCGTGCGCTGGTCAGTTGCGAGCCGGTCGCGCCAATGCTTTCAGAAATGCTCTGGGTGGCGCGGTACACGCTCTCGGTGGTCTTGGCGATGCCGATCTCGCGCTCGTGCTCACGCACCCGGCCTTCCGCACTGCGGATCAGATCTTTGAGGCGGGACACCTGCATCGCGAAGCTGGCGTGGGCCTGTGTCTGCTCGTTCAGCTCGGCTTCCAGGCCTGCCACGCGCTCAGCCACCTCCAGTGCCAGGCTTTCGTTGGCTTTGTCGAGCGCCTGCACCGCCATGTCTTCATGGCGCAGCATGTCGGCCTTGATGCGCTCAATGTCGCGCGCGGTCTGCATCTGCTTGGCCATCACGCCGGTGAGTTCGGTCTTGGCTTCGGCAATGCTGCTTTTGGCGTCGATGATTTCCTGTTCGTAGATGCGAGTGGCATTGCTGTCCACCACGCTCTGGCCGAGTTCACGGGCGCTGCCGCGCAGCAGGGTGACGAGTTTCTTGATGACCGACATGGTGTTCTCCTGTCAATGTCGAAAGAGCTTGAGGGCAAATGAAGAAGGTGGGGCGGAATGTGCGGCGGGTTCAGCGCAGGAACTCCGCCAGCGCATCGAGCGCATCCAGCGCGTTGTCGCTGAGCACCGCCACTTCGTGCGCCACGTCCTCGGCACGTGCGGCCCGTGCCAGAGCACCCACCAGCACAAAGCGGCCATCCACGCGACCGAAGGCTGAGAGGGGCACGGAAGGGTTCAGGTCCAGCAACGCTTCCATCAGCTCCGCACGCCGCTCGGGCCGCACGTCGGCGTCCGTCCACAGGTAGCACAGGCAGATGGTCTGCATGTCCGAGCAGGTCACGAAGATGGGCAGCTCTTCGCGCCCCTCAATGCTCACCTGCACCACGGGCACATCGCCCGCAATGGGTTGCAACTGCACCGCCACACCGCCCATGAGCGCCGAGGTCAGCACGTCCAGGTTGTTGAGTTGTTCCAGCAAAGTGGCCACGGCGTCTCCTTCGTCGTGCGGGTGGGACAGGCGGCCGGGAAAGGGTCCGTGTGCCTGCATGGAGGGGAGAATAGAGGCGCTGACATATCATGTCAACATGTGCATTTGTGACCAAATGCAAGTGCGCTAAGCGCCATCGAAAAAAGTGGCGAAGGCGCATCGCGGCGGAAGATTGCGATACGGTCTGCTATTGAAAAAATAGCTTATTGCGCTTGACTGGTAAGCGCTACCGGCTGATTTGAATCAGAGCCTGGTCCCCTCGACAGGAATCGAACCTGTATCTAGCGCTTAGGAGGCACTCGTTCTATCCATTGAACTACGAGGAGAGCGGCAGCCGCGCATTGTAGTGGCGCAGGGAGCGCGGCTTTGCGAAGGGCGTGGGCGGGTCAGTCGTACTTCACCGTGTAGATGAGATCCACAGCGCTTTTCTCGCCCGTCTGCCCACGCAGCGTGAGGCGGCGGGAGAGGTCGTAGAAGATGTACAGCGTCCCCAAGGTACCTGACAGGCTGCGTTCATAGGTCACGTACAAATCCTGCGACAGGCGTTTGCCGAAAGTGAGGGCGGCGGTGCTGGCATCGTCGCCCGGCGTTGCGCCGCGGAATCCGATTTCGTCCAGCCCGATGCGCTGGGCAAAACCACCGCTGGGGTTGGTGCCGCCCCGGCCCAGCAGCGCCAGGGCGGCCTGCTGCAGCACGGCCGCTTCGGCGCCGCCTGCTGCGGCATTGCGGCCCAGCACCACCCACGAGAGTTTTTCTGCATCGGGCAGTTCGGGGTCGGAATACAGCTTCACGCGCGGCGCCTGCGCGCTGCCCGAGACCTGTACGCCCGCGCGCACGCTGATGTTGGGGCGCAGCGCCAGGATGTCGAGCGAGGGGTTGTTGTAGGGCCCGCTGAAGCGGATCAGACCGGTCTCCACATCCAGCATCTGGCCCCAGGCGCGGTAGCGTCCTTCTTCGGTGCGCACCTCGCCGATCACCCGTGGCGGCGCGCCGGGCACCGGGCTGCTGCGGATGTCCAGCTCGCCCGTCAGGCGGGTGGTGATGCCGTGGCCATGCAATGCAAAGTCACGCCCCAGGTTGAGGGTGATGGCGATGTCGGGCGGCTTGGCGGCCTCGACCTTGCCTGCGTTCTGGCTGGCCTTGGCGGCCTGCTGCGCCTTGGCCTGGGCTTCGCGGTCCTTGGCTGCCGAGCGCACCACCACATCCGAGCCCAGGCTGGGCGCGGATTCGTCGGGCAGGATGATGGTGGCGCGGTCGGTGGTGAGCTTGCCGCGCAGGCTGATCTGGCCTTGCTGCAACTGCGCTTGGAGTTGGCCTGACACGCTGACTTGGCGATCTGCGCGCACCAGCACTTGCAGTGCCTTCGCCTCGGCCTGCAGCGCCATGGTGATGCCCGAAAGGCCGCTGGAGGCTGCTGCGCCAGCGTTCCCCCAGCTCACGCGGCCCGTGGCAGTGAGTGTGCCGCCATCGCGCGGTGCGGCGGTGCGGTTGCCGCTGAAGCCTGCAATGCGCGCGCTGCTGCCGCGCCCACCTTGCAGCCTGAACTCGGTGATGTTGAGCTGGTTGCCCTCCAGCGTGGCGCGCAAGCGCCCGCCCTGCAGGTCAACACCGTCGACCACGGAGCGCACGGCCATGTCGTCGGCGCCCAGCGTGCCAGACCAGCGCGGCGCATCGCGCGTGCCGGACAGCGTCGCGCTGGCATCCAGCGTGCCACGCACGCGCCAGCCGGGCGGCGCAAGCGCAGACCAAACGCCCACGTCGGGCAGCCGCGCGCGCAGTGCGCCTGTCAAAGGGGCATTGGCAGGCCAGGCCATGGGTGTGGTGGCCGTGGCAAGCGCCAGGCGGGTGCTGGCGTTGGCATCGATTTCTCCGGCGCGGTCGCTGGCCCACTGCAGGCGGGCGCGCACGGCTTCGCCTTCCAGCTCGACGGACAACTCGGCCTGGCGTACGCCTGCAGGCGTGCCGGCTTCCGCTGCAAGGTTGCGGGCGGTGTTGCTGGTAGACGCTCCGCTCGCTGCGCCGACCGCATTGGCTGTGGCCTCCGTGGCGATGGCGGTGGGCGCTCCGGCCCCGGTTCCTTGGCCGCTGCTTTGCACGGCTGTCACTGCGGTGGCGTCGCCAGTCAGGATGCGCAGGTCGCCCCCCGCCCGCCGCAGGCTGGCGCTGGCGCGCGGTGCGTTCGGCTGGGTGGTATCGACGTTCCATTGGCCGTCCAGAACCAGCGTGGTGGCCAGCCCCATGCGGGCCAGCAGGGGCTGGCCAGCAGGTTGCTGCGCTGCGCCTGCGGTGGTGCCAAGGCCCAATGCGTCTACCCATGCGGTGGGCAGGCCCTGCAGCGTGCCCTGGGTTTGCAGCGCCATGCCCGCGGGCGTCGCGGCAAACCGCGCTGGCGACCAGCGCAGCGTGACCGCGCCTGGGGCGGGACCAGTGAGTTGGGCTTGGCCCGCCGATGCCTGTACCGTGGTGCTGTTGCCGGTTTGTGTGGCGGCGATCGACAGCGGTTGCGGCCCCAATTGCAGCGTCCATGGGCCTGGGCGCTGATCTTGTTGGGCCTGCAGGCGCAGGCTGTTGACTTGGGCCTGCCACTGCCCTGCGCCCGCCAAGCCGCCTGCGATGCGCGTTTGGACATTGGCGCGCAAAGCGTCGGCCCCGGTGGTGCGGACCTCGCCATCCAATGCCAGCGTGGCTTGCGCCAGTGTGCCGGACAGTTCTGCAGACACGCCGCGCAGCGCAAGGGTTTGGGGCGCATTCACGCCATCGCCAGACCCGGCAGCAGCTGGCAGTGTGACGTCCAGCCGCGGGGCGGTGAGGGTGGCTTGCAGTTCAAACGCTGGCGTGTTGCGCGGCATTGCCGCCCCAGCCGCGGCTGCCTGCATCTGTGCGGCCGCGGTTTGCCAGCCCCCTTTCCAGCGGGCGTTGAGCTGAACCGCGCCTTGGGCGGATGCACCGCGCAGCGCCTGCTGGGCTTGGTCACCCACAAAAGGCAGCGTGGTGAGCCAGCGCAAAGTGCGCTCGGTATCACTCCATTGCAGTTGCAGCTCGCCATTGCCGGTGTTGGGCGCAACGAGCCCATTGGCGCGGACGTTGGCCCCAGGCACGGCCAGCGTCACCTGGCCTTGTGCCGATTGCGCGCCCAGTGCCACGCGCAGGTTGGTGGCTTCGGCACGGGCCTGCAGGGCATCGAGCAGCAAGCGGTCCACCTGCACGGTCGCGCCGGTCTGCGCTCCGGCAGGTGTGCTGGGCGCAGGTTGCCAGCGGCCTTCGGCCACGAAAGCGTTGATGCGCAGCGGCGCGGGGCGGTTTGCGGCGGGGGCTGCGCGTTCTGCGCCTGTGGCTCGCACATCGGCACTGAAACGCACGCTCTCGCCCTGCGTTTGCGCCCGCAACCGGCCTGACAGTGGCGCCGCCGCCAGCGCGGTGTGCAACGTGTCGGGGCGAATGCCACGCAGGTCTGCCTGGCCTTCCAGCGCGCCGGTGGCTGGGGTGAAGCGGCCTTGCAGCGTGGCGCTGCCGGAGCCTGCACTGGCGGTGGCGCTGGGCACGTCCCAGTGCGTGCCGTCGTAGGTGGCGCTGGCCTGCAGGGCGGTCAGGGGCAGGCGGGCACGGTCCCACGGGCCGGGCAGGTCATTGCGCAGGATGGTCTGCAAGGCCCAGCCCCCGGGTTCGGCAGTGGGGCCAGCTTGCAGGGTGCCGTGCAACGCGGTGGCGGGGGCTTGCGGCCACAAAGTGGCCAGGTTCACCGCGCGCAATGTGGCGGTGGCGGCCTGCAGCGGTTGCTGGGCCCAAGGGGCTAGCGTGGCGGACACTTCGGCCTGCATGGGCTCCTGGCTGGCTGCAGGGGTTGCGTTGGCGGACGACGCTGCCGCGCGCGAAGCGGGTGTGCGGGGCAACGGCGCGGAGGGGGCACTGCCCGGCAAGGCCGACGGCGATGCGGCGTCTGCCACGGGGTTGATGCGGGCCTGCAGTTGCAACTGGGCTGCCGCCGTAGCGAGCGTGCCTTGCAGTGTGGCTTGGGCGGCCAGGGCCAAGGGTGCGGTCTGGGTGCTGCCGGGCACGGCCGTCTCCAGCGTGCCGTCCACGCTGGCCGACAGCGCCATGGGGGCCTGGGCCTGCATCGTGACACGGGCACTGTAGCGGCCCTGAGCCAGAGCCAAGTGCGCAATGTTCAAGCGGTGCTCGGCACCGTCAAAGTGATAGTTCCCTTCCAGACCAAGCGCCTCCACAGCGGGTGGGCCCGCCCACTGGATTTCATCGACGCGGAAGGGCACGCTGATCTGCAGGGGCAGCACCAGCTGGTCCAGCGGCGTTGGGGGCGTGGAGGGCTCCGGTGGAACGACGGGCAGCGGAGTGATCAGCACGCGGGCTGCATGCACTTCGCCCAGTTCAAGGCGACGCTTGAGCAGCGGCACCAGTTGCCAGCCGATGCGGATGTCCGTCACTTCCACCGTGAGGGTGGGGCTGCTCCAGCGCAGCCAGCCGATCTGCCCGCCGCTGCGCAGCGCGCCAGTCACATCGCGGCTTTCGATCCGCTGTTCGGCTGGCAAATACTGTGCGGCACGTGCCAGCGCTGTCGCCAGCGAGGTGCTGCTGCCCGCCCACCACCACACGGCTGCCGCCGCTGAGACCAACAAGGCCACCAGGCCCACCAACAGCCATCCCAGAACCCGCAGAGCGCGCCGCGTGCGTGGGCCAGGCGCACGGCGTGCCGATGACGACCCTGCGCTGAAATCTGGCGACGGCACACGCAGTGCGGTTGGCGATGGAGTGGGCGCCGCCATCAGAAGCTGAACCCCAGGCGCAGGTGCAGACGCACCTCTTTGGTTTTGACGCCATAGGCCAAATCAGCCTGAAGCGGGCCCACCGGGCTGCGCCAGCGCACGCCAGCCCCCACGCCCACGCGCGGGTCCAGATCGCCCGCGCGGTCAGCCACTGCGCCCGCATCGACGAACAAAGTGCTTTCCCAGTCGGTCATCTGGCCCTTGTAAACAATGGGGCGCTGCCACTCCACGCTGCCCGTGGCCATATAGCGGCCGCCATAAAGCTGGCCGTTGTCGGTGCGCGCGCCGATGCTGCGGTAACCATAACCGCGCACTGTGGTGTCGCCGCCCGTGAGGAACAGCTGCGTGACGGGCACTTGCGCGCCGTCGCGTGCCAACACGGCACCGGCCTCGGCGCGCAGGGCCAGGCGTGCATTGCGGCCCAAGCCTGCGTCGTCCTGCACACGGCCCATCGGAATAAAGGATTGCCAGCGCACCAGGGTGCGCACAAACGGGTCACGCTCAGGCCGCAGCGTGGTGCCAAGGCCCAGTTCCACGGCCAGCCCGTGGCCGCGCGTCGGGGCGGTCAGGCTGTTGAAGTAGCGGCCTGTCCAGCCATAGTTGACGCTGACGGCCGTGCTGGAGTTGGATGGCAGCTGTTCGCGTTCGGCCAACCCCTGGCTGTGGGCGTAGTCGTACTGCAGGAAGTAGTTGCGGTCGATGTTCTTGGTGCTTTTGCTGCGCCCATAGCGCAGCCGCCCGCTGTTCACGTCGTAGTCGCCTGTGGCCTCGCGCTGCAGCTGCGCTCCCGTAAACCAGCGCCAGCCGTTGTTGTTGGGCAGGCCGGTCCATTCGGTGTTCGCGAGCTTGGTTTCCCGGTCCAGCGAGAGCTTGCTTACCGCGCGCCAGCCCAGCACGGGCAACTGGTTGTGGATGTGCTCCAGCGACAGGCGCGCCCCGCTGTCGGTCGAGAAGCCAGGGCCGAAAACAATTTTCTGCAGCGGGGCCTCGCGCACCTGCGCCACCACAGGGGCGGCCTTGGGGTCGGTGCCTTCTGTGTCCAGTGTCAGGAACACGGCGTCGTAGTAGCCGCTGCTGGCCAGCCGCAGCTGGGCGTCGAGCATTTCGGCCTCGTCATAAATGGCCCCGGTGGGCAGGCGTGCCAAGCGCCGCGCACCGTCCGGGTCGTAACGCTCGCTGCCTTCCACGCGCAGCGGCCCGAACCGGTAGACGGGTCCCGGGTCGTAGGTCACGCTCAGCTGCGCCTGGTGCTTGTCGGCATCGATTTCGGCGCGGCTGTTGGCAATGCGCGCCGTGGGGTAGCGGCGCACCTGCAACTGGCGCAGTCCGCCGTTTTTGGCGCTGTCCCATGCCGACTGCGTAAAAGGCTGGCCGGGCGGCAAAGACCAATTGCGCTGCACGCGCCGCTGCTGGCGGGCGCGGCCTTCGGCGTCGCTGCTGTCGGCCGCCTCGGAGAAGTCCACGTCCGCACGCGCAATGCGGGTTTGCGGCCCGGTATCGACGGTGACCACCACCTTGCGCGGCGTGGTGGGGTGCTCTGGCGTCTCCACCAGTTCCACCGTGATGGTGGGAGCAAAGTAACCCAGCGTGCCCAGCAGTTCGCGTGCATTCGCGTCGGCCGCTCCCAGCAAGCGCTGCAATTCGTTGGCGTGCAGATCGGGCAGGTTGCGAAAGCGTTGCAGCTCCAGGTGGCGTTCCAGCGTGTCACGCACCGTGTCGGGTGCCTTCACTTCGACAGCGAACGACGGCGTAGCCGACTCGGCAATGACAGGGGCCATGGCATCGTCCGCGCCATCGCCCTTACCATCGGTTTTGGGCAGCAGGCTGCAGCCCTGCAAGCCAAGGATGCTGAAAAGCAGCAACGCCGACCAAAGGGTCGGCGTTGGCACGTTTGCAGGGATGTGACGCAAAACGCTGAAGGGCACGACAGGAGTGGGAACGTAATGAGAAGGACGCGGGTTTAGGCGCAGTATGCGCTGGCCCGACTATGCCCTCAAAACAAGTCCTTCCGTGTCAGACAGTTTCTCGCCTTAGGGCTGCCAACCGTGCGTTTTCTGCATGCAGCCCAATGTGATTTGCTACCAATCGGGTGGCTTGATCTTGCCTTTGTGCTGTCTGCGGGCTCACGTGCGGGGGCTGCAATCGCAGCGCTGTTGGCTACTTGGACAACAGCCGCATGGTTTCTTCCAACCCTTTGAGCGAAAGCGGATACATGCGGTTGCCGATCAGCTGCTGAATGATGCTGATGCTCTGGCGGTATTGCCACACCCCCTGGGGCTCGGGGTTGATCCAGGCATGCTTGGGGAAGGCATGCGTGAGCCGCTGAATCCATTCCGCACCAGGCTCTTCGTTGTTGTATTCCACGCTGCCGCCGGGTTGCAGAATTTCGTAAGGGCTCATGGTCGCGTCGCCCACAAAGATCAGCTTGTAGTCCTTGTTGTACTTGCGAATGATGTCCCACGTCGGAAACTTTTCGGCAAAGCGGCGGCGGTTGTTCTTCCACATGAAGTCGTATACACAGTTGTGGAAGTAATAGAACTCCAGGTGCTTGAACTCGCTCTTGACCGCGCTGAAGAGTTCTTCCACCCGCTGAATGTGCTCGTCCATGGTGCCGCCCACATCCATCAGCAGCAGCACCTTCACGTTGTTGTGCCGCTCGGGCACCATCTTGATGTCCAGGTAGCCCGCGTTGGCGGCTGTGCTGCGGATGGTGTCGGGCAAATCGAGTTCCAGGTCATGCCCTTCGCGCGCAAATTTGCGCAGGCGGCGCAGCGCCACCTTGATGTTGCGCGTGCCCAGCTCCTGCTGGTCGTCGTAGTCCTTGTAGGCGCGCTGCTCCCACACCTTCACGGCGCTCTTGTTCTTGCCTGCTCCGCCGATGCGCACGCCTTGCGGGTTGTAGCCGCCGTGGCCAAAGGGGCTGGTGCCGCCGGTGCCGATCCACTTGCTGCCGCCTTCGTGGCGCTCTTTCTGCTCTTCCAGGCGCTTTTTCAGCGTCTCCATGAGCTCGTCCCAGCCCATCTTCTCGATGGCGGCTTTCTGCTCGGGCGTGAG
>PJUL01000247.1_pt1 | contig 43883 bp, 39 predicted proteins | sample 1512221 | NCBI WGS metagenome assembly PJUL01 (sample SAMN08177667, study PRJNA422409) | Feces metagenome, whole genome shotgun sequencing project.
CGGAGCTGGCCCGGCTCGAAATGCACGGTGACGCGGTTGATCCGCTTGGCGATCACCGAGCTGCCGCCGCGCACGACGGTGATGAAATAGGGGAAGCTCACGTCACGCGCGCCGTCCGCGTTCGCGCGGCGGGCCAGCACTTCGAAATTGACGTTGGTGACGACCTGGGGGCCGGCATCGTCACAGGTCGAGGTGACGTTGGTCATGATCGCGTTGACGTCGATCGCGCTCGCCTCGCGGCTGTTCGCCGGGTTGAACGTGGTGATGTCGCCGGTGCCGGCCGGAATCGCGACGTGCGGGCAGGCCGAGCGCACCGCCGTGATGCCGGCGCCGCCGCCGGAGGCATCGATCTCGCCGGTTTTGGCGCAAGCGCCGAGCGCGAGCGGAATCAGAGCAACAACGGCGAGCTTGCGGACCAAGAGGAAACCCTTTCAACGACACGGGACCAATGGGGTCCAAAGCGGCGCGCACCATAGGAACCGCGTTGAGCCCGCGCAAGCAATCGCGTAGGTGCGAGGCGGAACTATGGCAGACCAACTTAAACCTGTGCTCGAGCTGCTCATCGCAGCGCCCCGCGGCTTCTGTGCCGGGGTGGACCGCGCTATCCGAATCGTCGAACTGGCGATCGAGAAATATGGCGCCCCCGTCTATGTCCGGCACGAGATCGTGCACAACAAGTTCGTGGTCGACAGCCTGAAGGCCAAGGGCGCGATCTTCGTCGAGGATCTCGACCAGGTGCCGGACGGCGTGCCAGTGGTGTTCTCCGCGCACGGCGTGCCCAAGGCAGTGCCGGCCAAGGCGGAGGAGCGCGGGCTCGACTATCTCGACGCCACCTGCCCGCTCGTCTCCAAGGTGCACCGCCAGGCCGAGCGACTGGTGAATACCGGGCGGCACATCCTGTTCATCGGCCATGCCGGCCATCCCGAGGTGATCGGCACCTTCGGCCAGGTGCCCGAAGGCGCGATGACGCTGGTGGAGACGCCCGAGGATGCCGAGCGCGTGACGGTGGACGACGCCGGCAATCTTGCCTTCCTCACCCAGACCACGCTGTCGGTGGATGACACCGCGGCGACGCTGGACGTGCTCAAGCGGCGCTTCCCGGCGATCCTGGCGCCAGGGCCGAACGACATCTGCTATGCCACCACCAACCGCCAGGGCGCGGTGAAGGCGATCGCATCGTCGGTGGACCTGATGCTGGTGATCGGCGGCAAGAACTCGTCCAACTCGCTGCGCCTCGTCGAAGTCGCCGAGCGGCAGGGCACCACCGCCTATCTGATCCCGCGCGCCGAGGATATCGACTGGGCGTGGTTCGAGGGTGTGGGCACGGTCGGCCTGAGCGCTGGCGCCTCCGCCCCCGAACTGCTGGTGCGCGAACTGGTCGACAAGCTTTCCGAGCGCTTCGACGTAAGCGAGCGCGAAGTCGAGACGGTGCCCGAGAACGTCGTCTTCAAGCTGCCGCGCGGGCTGGAAGCGGCCTGACCCATTGCCGTCACCCCCGCGAAAGCGGGGCTCCAGCGCCTTTGCTCGCCCCAAGCACAACTGCTGTTGTATGCGTGGCGCATCCGGGAGATGGGTCCCCGCTTTCGCGGGGATGACGATAGGGGGAAATGTGGCGGTCTATACGCAAGTCTCGGCTGAGGCGCTGAGCGCGTTTCTCGACAAGTTCGATATGGGCGAACTCGTCTCGGCCAAGGGCATCGCCGAGGGGGTGGAGAACTCCAACTATCTCGTCGACACCAGCAAGAGCCGCTTCATCCTGACGCTGTACGAGAAGCGCGTGGCCGAGGGCGACCTGCCCTATTTCATGGCGCTGCTCGAGCATCTGGCGGACAAGGGCCTGCCCGTGCCGCCGGCGGTGCCGGACCGCGAGGGCACGCTGATCCACCAGCTGGAGGGGCGCCCGGCTTGCCTGATCCAGTTCCTGTCGGGCGTGTCGGTCTCGCACCCCACGCCGGCACAGGCGCGCGCCGCGGGCGAGGCGATGGGCCGGATGCACAAGGCGGCCGAGGACTTTCCGCTCGACCGGCCCAATTCGATGGGCGTCGCCGAATGGCAGCCGCTGTTCGAGCGCTGCGGGCGCGACCTCGATACCATCCAGCCCGGACTGTACGACCGTGCGGGCAAGGCGCTCGACACGATCCTCGCCGCCTGGCCGAGGGACCTGCCGACCAGCGCGATCCATGCCGATCTGTTCCCCGACAATGTGCTGATGCTCGGCAACCGCATCACCGGTCTGATCGACTTCTATTTCGCCTGCACCGACATCCGCGCCTATGATCTGGCGGTGATGCACGGCGCCTGGGCGTTCGACGGCAAGGGCGAGAACTACGCGCCCGGGATCGGCGCGGCGCTGATCGAGGGCTATACCGCAAGCTTCGGCCTGTCCGACGCCGAACGGGCCGCCCTGCCGATCCTGGCCGAAGGCGCGGCGATCCGCTTCTTCCTGACGCGCGCCTGGGACTGGCTCAACACCCCGGCCGATGCGCTTGTCACCAGGAAAGATCCGCTCGCCTATATGCGCCGGCTGGACTTCTACGCGGCAAAGGGCGACGCGCTGTTCGCATGAGCGAACTGCAACATGTCGAAATCGCCACCGATGGCGCGTGCAAGGGCAATCCCGGCAAGGGAGGCTGGGGCGTGGTGCTGCGCATGGGAACGACTGAAAAGGAACTCTCCGGCGGCGAGGCGCACACCACCAACAACCGCATGGAGATGATGGCCGCGATCCAGGGCCTGAAGGCGCTCAGCCGCCCCTGCCGCGTCACCCTCTCCACCGACAGCCGCTACGTGATGGACGGCCTCACCAAGTGGATTCATGGCTGGATGAAGAATGGCTGGAAGACCGCCGACAGGAAGCCGGTCAAGAATGCCGATCTGTGGCAGGAGCTGCTCGCCGCGGCCAAGCCGCATCAGGTCAAATGGGTGTGGGTGAAGGGCCATGCCGGCCATCCCGACAATGAGCGCGCCGACAAGCTGGCCAGCGACGCCGCGATCGGGATGTGACCCGCGGCGGCGACTCGCCTATCGAACGGGGCAGCCTCGACACCCAATATCCCAGGGACATCAACGTGACCGATCCGACCTCCCCTGATCCCCTGGCCGAAGCCCGCGCGACGCTCGCCGAAGCGATGGCCCTGCACGAACAGGGGAATCTCGAAGGCGCCGAGGCCGGCTATCGCAAGGTGCTCGCGCAAGGCTATCGCGCGACGGACGTACTGCCCTTGCTCGCCGGCATGCTCGGGCGCCTCACGCGCCCAGAAGACGCGCTTACCGCCTGGGACCAGCTTCTCGCGATCGAACCCGATCATGCCGTGGCGCTGCATGAAAAGGGGCTGACGCTGCACTGGCTCGGCCGCACGGCCGAATCGATCACCACGCTCGAGCACGCTTGCACGGTCGATCCGGACAATCCGATCGCGATCGGCAACCTGGCCGTTGTCCTGGCCGATGCCGGGCGGAACCTCGAAGCGATCGGGCATTTCCGCCGCGCGCTCGCGCTGCAGCCCGACAATCTGCACCTGCGCCATCAGGTCCGGCGGCTCGGCTCGGGCGCGGTGCCCTTCTGGCACATCCCGATGATGAACGACGCGCCACGCAACGACGCGTTCGAGGCCGCCATCGAGGCCGCGATCGCAGTCACCGGCCCCGATGCAGGCGTGCTCGACATCGGCGCGGGCAGCGGCCTGTTGTCGCTGATGGCCGCGCGGGCCGGGGCGCGAAAGGTGGTGGCGTGCGAGATGGAGCCGATGATCGCCGAGATGGCGCAGCACATCGTTGCGCAGAACGGCTATGCCGATCGCATCACGGTCCACGCCATGCCGTCGACCGAACTCTCCGTCGGCGCAGAACTCGACGCGCCGGCCGATATTCTTATCTCGGAAATCCTCTCGAGCGACCTGCTGACGGAGAAGGTTCTCGATACTTTCGAGGACGCCCAGCGCCGGCTCCTCGCCCCCGAAGCCATCGTGATCCCGCATGCGGCAAGCGCGATGGGGTGCCTGGTGGCGAGCGAGAACCTGACCGACTATGCCTTTGTCGGCGAGGTCTCGGGGTTCGATCTCTCCGCCTTCACCGCCTTCGCCCCGCAACGCCTGCCGATCCACGGCACGATGACGGCATGGGAGCGCCTGTCGGACGATGTGGAACTGGTCCGCCTCGACCTCACGCAGAAGAAGCATGACGCCGTGCTCGCACGGCTGCGGATTCCGGTCACCGCCAGCGGGCGCGCCATCGGCATCGTCCAGTGGATGCATATCGACCTGTGGGAAGGCGTAGCGTTCGACAATCATCCCGATCGCTACACCGATGGCGGCTGGCTCCAGTTGCTGCACAGCTTCCCCGAACCGATCGACGTGGTGGCGGGGCAGACGCTGGACATCGCGGTCGGCCATGACCGGATCACGCTGATCCTGCTGCCACTCACCGAGTAGAACGCCGCCGCGCGGCTCAACGGTTCGACAGGCCCTGCGCGCCGAAGCGCATGCGGTCGGGATCGAGCCCCAGCCGCGCGAGATTGGCGCGCCCCGAGGCCTTGAGCCGGGCGCGGGCGACGGGATCGGGCTTCTGCTTGAGCTCGAGCCCCGCAGTCGCGAGGAACATGCCGGTGATCGCGAACATCTCGTAGAGCTTCTGCTTCTCGGCATCCGAGGCGCCGGCGATGCCGGTTCCGCTCTGCAGCAGGGTGCGCATCTGCGCGATGAGCGGGCGGGCCTGATCCGGCTTCACCTCCACGCCCGTGACCGCTTCGTAGCTGGTCGCCACATAAAGCGCGAGCGCGGTCGGCAGGTCGTTGCGGGGCTGGCCGAACATCTGTTCGATGCCACCGAACTTGCCGAGCAGCTGGCGGAAGACGGCACTCACTTCGTCACGCCTGGCCGCCGGATATGCCGCTGCCATGGCCGGGATCGCAGTCGCCCCGGGCGTCGAGATGAACTGCAGCGCCTTTGCGGGTGCCGGAAGGGTGCGGGGCGCAGGCCGGGTCGGCCGCCCCGTCTCCGGCGCGGCCTTGTCGCCGAGCAGCGCCTTGGTGCGCGAGACGATAGTGCTGGCGTTCAGCGCATTGTTGAAGGCGCCGCCGTCCATCAGATAGACGTTGACGACGTCCTGCGCCCGGGCCGGCACCGCTGCGAACAGCCCTGCACCGACAAGGATGGCCATACCCGCTCGAACCATGACCCCTCCTGTTCGCGCGAGCATAGCCCGGACCACTGCGGCGACCTACCGGGCCGACGGCCGTCCGTCGCAGGAGCAAGCCCATTCGCCGCCCTTCGCGCACCGGCTCCGGGGCGCAAACCACCTGCAAGAAAAAGGGCGACCGCTTGCGCGGCCGCCCTTTTTCATAACCTGTCCGTCGATCAGAAGGGACGGATATCCGAGCCACCACCCCCGCGCGGCGGCTGCGGCGGCTTCTTCGGCTCCGGCAGCGGGCCGAACTCGGTCCAGGGGCCCTCGCCCCCCGAAACCTGCTTGATCTCCTTGGCGCTCAATTCTTGCATGGTGCCCTCCCTTCATCGCGAAGATGTTAAGCCGCCGATACAATCCCCTATTGCCATGGTGGCATCAATGGTCGCCCCCGGCCTTTCTTCACCATTTCGGTGCCTTTCGGCGATGCTCAGTGGCGGATCAGCCAGGTAAGCGCAGTCTCCGCGCGGCCGAATATGCGCAGATAGGACTGCGTCATCTCGCGGCGAATCTGCATCCGGGCGATCGCGCTCTCGGTGACGATCGCAATGCGGCTCGCGACGGGAAAGCCGGCAAAGTGGCGACGAAAGGCCGCCAATGCGTCCTGCGCCTGCACGCCGCTGCGGCGCATGTCCATGCGCAGGAGATAGCCGGGCTCGAAACCCTCGGCATCGAACTGGTCGCGCAGCTTGCGCGCATAGTCGCCGACTTCGTCCGGCCCGAACATCGCGAGCCACTCGATATCGAGCAGATTCAGCTCTTTACGGAAGGCGACGCGGTACATGCCGCCGCTCTCGCAGCCAAAGGTTAAGGGAATCTAGATCGCATATGGTGCGAAACGATTTGTTATGTGGGGGCCATCGATGGACGATGGCGAGGCTTGCCTAGTCCTCGGCCTTGACGAAGAACTTGTCGATGACCTCGCGGGCCAGCCGGGCCGGGCGCAGCGTTTCGGCATCGAGGCAGCACCAGCTCGACTTGACCTCGGCCAGCACCTCGCTGCCGCGACGGATCACCGTTTCGTAGAAAGCGCGAGCGCCCTGTACTTTTTCGAGCAGCACCGTGGCGACCACGTCGTCCTCGAGGAAGGCCGGCTTGCGATAGGTGATCTCGTGCTTGAGCGCGACCCAGAGATGCTCGGCCACCGCCTCGACCGGCGCCAGCGCCTGCCAGTGGCTGATCACCGCTTCCTGCACCCACTTCAGATAGGAGGCGTTGTTCACATGCCCCATGAAGTCGATATCGTCCTGCGCGACATCGATCGCGAATTCATAGGGAAGCGCGGTGCTGGTCATGTTTCCGGAATGTAGTGCATCAGGGTTCTGGAAGCGACTAAAATCCCCGAAAAACCGCAGATATCGCGCCGGGGGCGCTTGCCGTAGCGTCATCTGGGTACTGCCTCGCCTAGCAGGTACGCGCTGACACGAACCCGACAAATTGGCCTTACCACTTGACTCGGAAACGTCGGGCCAACATCGTCCGTCAAAGCCGCGATGACAGCGGTAGCACAGAGGAGAGACGATGAAACTGAAGCTTGCCGCCGCGCTTGCCGGAGCCGCCCTCGCAACGGGAAGCGGCCTGGCCCATCCGGTTGCACCGGCCGCCGCGACCGCTCCTGCCCTGCCCAGCCGCATGCAGGTGATGGCGTCGCTCGAGCGCGTCGCCGACTGGCAGCTCACCCATCTCGACGACCTCAGCTACATGCCCGCCGCACGCCCGAGCACCAAGCGCGCCCGCGACTGGCAGCAGGCGACCTTCTGGGTGGCGCTGACCAGCCTGGCCGACCGCTCGAAGAGCGTGCGGTACAAGGACGCGATCTTCGCCAAGGGCAAGGAGGAAGGCTGGCGGCTGGGCGACCGGCTCTATCATGCCGACGACCATATCATCGGCGCCGCCTGGATCTGGGCCGCCCGCCACGGCGCCGGTGCGCAGGCACTTGCCCCGATGCGCGCGAGCTTCGACCAGATCCTTGCCGCACCCAAGACCAACGACCTGCTGTTCACCGCGCCGGAGCCCGGCAAGGGCGATCCGACCTGCACCACCCGCTGGTGCTGGTGCGACGCGCTGTTCATGGCGCCGCCGACGCTTTGGGCGCTGAGCAAGGATTCGAAGGACAAGCGCTACGCCGCCTTTGCCGACCGGGAATATCGCGCGACGACCGACTATCTGTTCGACAAGTCGGAGGATCTCTATTTCCGCGACAGCCGCTTCTTCGACCAGCGCGGCGCGCATGGCGAAAAGCTGTTCTGGAGCCGCGGCAATGGCTGGGTGTTCTCCGGCCTGGCCCGGATGATCCCCGAGATGCCGGCGAACGATCCGCGCCGCCCCTATTACGTCAAGCTGTTCAAGGAGATGGCGGCAAAGCTGGTCAAGCTGCAGCGCGGCAACGGCTATTGGCCGCCCTCGCTGCTCGCCGATCCCGAGCGTTCGCAGGACGAATCGAGCGGCACCGGCTTCTTCGTCCATGGCATGGCCTGGGGAATCAAGGCTGGCCTTCTCGATCGCAAAACCTATCTTCCCGCGGTTACAAAGGGTTGGGCAGCACTGGAACGCGCCGTTCAGCCCAATGGAATGTTGGGCTGGGTACAGCAGGTGAGCGATCGGCCGGACGCGGTGAAGGCCGAGGATGCGCAATTCTACGGCACGGGCGCGTATCTGCTCGCCGGCGCCGCGGTTTATGATCTGACGAGGTAAGGAAGACACATGAAGCATGCCCTCTGGCTCCTCGCCGCCCCCCTGCTGGTCGCGGCCGGGCAGGACAGCGCCCCGCCCGCCCCGCTGGCGACGCTGAACGTCCGCCAGGCCGATGGCAGCTACAAGCTGGTCGACCGGCTTGACGTGCCCGCCAGCCACAAGATCCATGACGGCCTGATCGCGATGGAAGGTCCGGGCTGGGAGAGCGACAAGGTCGCCTACCGCCTGTACCTCGACGAGCGGAACGTGCCCGACATCTATGGCAAGAAGCTGCCCGGCAACGTGCTGCCGACGATCGGCATGGGCCAGGACAATTACCATTCGATGGCCCCCTGGGGGCAGGACATCTTCCAGGTCGACCAGTCGCTCGGCATGGGCGGGATCGGCGTGCTGCGCGACGGCGCGGCGACCCAGCTAGGCAAGGCGAAGATCAGCGCGCGCGTATTCAATACCGATCGCGCGGCGACGGTACTGGTCACCAATGTCGGCTTTCCCGGCAATGGCGGGCCGGCCGACCTCTCGACCACCTACCGGATCTTCGCCGGATCGCGGCTGACCAATGTCGAGGCGCGGGTGAGCGGCAACGTACCGCAGATGATCGCCGGACTGACGCTGCATGACGGGGTGACGAAGATCGACAGCCCGAAGCGCGGCAAGTGGCGCTATTTCGCCACCTGGGGCAAGCAGAGCCTCGCCGGCGACGATCTGGGCATCGCGCTATTCTATCCGGCCGACGAGGCCGCGAGCACGGGCAGCGATGGCAAGACGCTGTACGTGACCTTCTGCGACCCGCGGAACATCCGCTACGCCTTCGGCGCCGCCTGGGTGCAGGAACCGGGCGCCCCGAAGACCGAGCGCGAGTTCCGCAAATGGCTGGATGACAGCGCGGCCGAGCTGGCGACCCAGCCCTATGTGGTGGGTGCGGCGCAGAAGACCTGCGCGGTGAAATAAGGCATTAAATTCCTCCCCGAGCTTGTCTCGGGGAGGGGGACCGCCGCAACGCGCCGGTAGACCTTGGTCGAGCGGCGTTCGCGCCTTTGGCGCGCCCCTCCACCACTCGCTTCGCGAGCGGTCCCCCTCCCCCAGCAAGCTGGGGGAGGAATTATTGATCATCCCGGATTCGCTTCGCTCACGCCCGAGCCGTTCCCGAAATAGCGCTTCAGCTCGGTCTCAGGCGCCAGCGGATAGGCGTCTCCCCATGCGCCGCGCGCGCGGCGCATCAGTTCGTCGAGTTCGCCCGGCAGCGGGCGCAGCTCGGGCATCGGCCAGGTCTCGACCTTGCGATAGTAAGGCTTGAGATAGTCGGTCGCCCCACGCAGGCCCTTGCCGCCGTCCTGGTAGTTCCACACATCGACGCCGACGCACTTGGCCATGTCCGCCACGTCATAGGCGGCGAGCAGCGCGTAGATCGAATAGTGAAGGCTGCGGGTACGGGCGAGCTCGAGCGGCAGCCTGCCCTCAGGCGTGAACTGCGGCGCAATGCGCTTCCTGGGGAAGGCGTCGGCAACTGCCTTCGTCATATCCGGCCTGCGGGCGAACAGCGCGAATTGCGCAGTCTGCGCGTCGAACCACATGCCATGGTTATTCTTGGCCGCATTCTCGGCCTTGCCGTTCTTGCTCGACTGCATCCAGTCGAGATAGTCGGAGAACCACTTCTCCAGACCCTTCTGCTCCTCGGCAGTGAGCTTGCCGGCAGGACCGATCAGCCCGATACCGTCGACCACCCGCTCGAGCCGCGAGGTGTCGAGCACGCCCTCGGCCCTGCCCTCCTCGCGGCCGGGCACGGCCTGGGCATAGTTCATGTTCGGGTTCATCCGCGTCGCGGGGGTGAGGAACCAGGTGCGCACCAGGCTCGCCGCACGACCGGCATAGCGGGGATTGTCGGAGAAATAATAAGCGAGGCTCAGCGTCTCGACGTCCGAACTCATCCCCTCCAGATCGCTGACGTCGAACTTGTCGGTGTTGCGGTCCGGATTTATCTCGCCGTCGCGGCGTATGTAGGGCAGCCCGTCCTTCTTCGCGGGATCGGGCCACCAATAGGGGCCGATGCTGAGATAGTCGTGGCGATCGCCCGAAGGCGGGATCGTCCTTTTGTCGGTCACCGTATAGAGCGGCCGCTTCATCGCCGCTTCGGCGCGGGCGATCAGCCGCTCATAGGCCGCCTTCGCCGCCGGATCGGTCTGGATCGCGGCCTTGAGCCGCGCCATCGTGTCCGGCGCCAAGAAAAAGGTCCTGCGTCCACCGAACGCCGCGGAATATCCTTCCGCGCCGTTGCAGACCGGCTGCTGCGTATTCTGGCCAGGGGAGGCGATCCCGGCATGGGAGGCAGCCTGCGGCGCGAACGCCGCAGCCAGGACTAGGAAGAGAATGGGACTGCGGCGCATGGGGTGTTCTCCTTCGCGCTCAATACCGCAGCCGGAAGCCGAAATAATATTGCGGCCCGCTCTCGCTGACTTCGGCGATCGAGTCATAGCCGCCCTTGTAGAACACGTCCTTGGTGTTGGTGACGTTGAGTGCCTGCAGCTTGAGCTGGATGTTCTTGGTCACGTCATATTGCGCCGAGAGGTTGAGATAGCCCGCGTCCTGTACGCCGCGGTTCGTGCCGCCGTTTGGCTTGTAGTAATGCGAGCGATAGCGATACATCGCGCGCAGCGAGAAGCCCTTGCGCTCCCAGTAGATGGTGCCGTTGGCGACGTATTTCGACAAGCCGATCAGGTTCTCCGGATCGAGATAGGGCGCGAGTGCCGACGTGTCCGGATATTGGAAGTTCGCCCAGGCGATGTTCAGCGAGCCGTTGACACCGAAGCCACTCAGGATGCCGGGCAGCCAGGAGAAATTGTGGCTGCCGGTGAACTCGACGCCGTAGAGGCGACGCATGTCCGGATCGTTGGCCGGGGCGATCAGATTGACGTTGTAGCTCTGCTGGGTCGGTGCGTTGGTATCCACCTGGGTGGTGACGGTGATCGTCGTCGGGAGCCCCGCCGAACGCGAGATCACCGAGCCGCGCAGCCACTTGTAATAGCCGGCGACCGAGAACAGCGTGTCGCGGCTCGGATAGAATTCGAGGCTGACGTCCGCGTTCCAGGCGCGCATCGGCTTGAGGTTCGGATTGCCGCTGGTCGGGTTGAAGGTGACGCTGGAGGCGCCGCCGGTGCCAGTGGTCGGGTTCAGGTTGATGCCTGCGCCGAAGCTCTCGATCGGCGAGCGCGACAGCGCGCGATAGCCTGCGGTGCGCAGCTTGATCTTGTCCGTCAGGTTGAAGCTGAGGTTCAGGCTGGGCAGCCAATATTCATACTCGCCCTTCAGCGTGTCGGTCTGGATCGTGCCGGTCGGATCGGCGGCCACGGTGTAGCTGTCCGAGCCGGTGTCGATCGTCACCTTGAACGGCAGGCGATAACCGACCGAAGTGATGCTGGTCTTCACATAGCGCAGGCCGATATTGCCGCTGATCAGACCATCACCGCCTGCGAAATTAGCCATCACATAGGCGGCCTTGATCCGTTCGCGAATGTCGAGATCGCTCGGATCGCGGCTCTCCGCCGGCAGCGGCAGCGCGTCCGAACCGGTGAAGGCCTTGTAGAGGCACTGATTGTCGAACGTCGCCCAGCTGGTGAGGTTGGTGCTGGTGCTCGGGAAATAGTCCTTGGTCGGGAAAGCCTTGCGGCAATTGGCGTTCGCGCCGTTGATGATCTGCGCGACGGTCTGGCCACCATAGGGCAGGATCGTACCGACATCGGTGTTGCGGTTGTTGTCGAGCGTGCGGTGATGCTCGGAATAGCGCCCGCCCGCCTTGAGCGCAGTGAGGAAGCTGCCCTCGGCGAACTTGTATTCCGCGTCGAAGCGGCCGGCCCAGATATTGTCCTGGCGATCGGTGACGAAGCGGTTGCGCGCATAGACCGAGGTGTTGCTGTTCGCGCCGAAGCTCGCGGGATTGTTCACATCGAAGTTGAGGAAGGTGACGCGCGGAACATCGGGGCTGTCAGTATAGTCGAGCTCATAGCCGACTCGCGTGGTCGAGCGCATGCGCGTGGCCTTCTGCGTCTCGGTTCGGTGCGAGTCCGAGAAGCTGCCATCGGCGGTGAGGATGAAGTTGCCCGGCTTCCAGGTGACCGTTGCGCCGCCGCCCTTATATTCCTCGTTGCGGTTGCGCAGCTCGAGCTGGTTCTCGATGTTCGAGTTGCCGCTGTACTTGATCAGCGCGCCCTTGGTGTAGCCGTTGGTGCCGTCGCCGATCAGGATCGGCTTGAGGCCGCGCAGCGCCTCGGCGATCGACAGGATGTTACGATCCTCGGTCGACTCGCGCTTCGACCATTGGCCGTCGAGCGCGATGTCGAGATTAGGCGCCGGGCGCCACTGGAGCGCACCGATCACCGCGTTGCGCAGCTCGCGGGTGTTCTGCTGGCGGAAGTTGCGCGACTGGGTGGCGTAATAGGTGGTCCCGATCGTCTCGCCCGTGCGCGGCGCGCTGCCGACCTGGCAGTTGACCGTGGCGCCAGCGCCGGTGAGCACCGTGCCGTTATTCGCCGAGGTGTTGCACGGCACGAAGTTCGAGTTGCCGTTGTAATAGTCCTCGGGCGCGGCAACGTCCTGGCGCTGATAGCCGATCGCGATGCCGAACTCGCCGATGCCGGTGTGGAACTGCTTCACCAGGCTGGCATTGGCGCGATAGCCAAGGCCGTCGCGGCCGATGACATCATCGTCCTTGGGCAGATACGAGCCACGGAATTCGGCCTGGAAGCGCGACTTGCCGTAATCGAGCGGGCGCATCGACTTGAGCTCGATCACGCCGCCGATACCGCCCTCGAGGAAGTCGGCGCGCTGCGTCTTGTAGACGATCACGCCGTTGACCAGTTCGGACGGGAATTGCTGGAAGGCCACCGATCGGTCGGCGCCGGCGGTCGAGACTTCGCGGCCGTTGAAGGTGGAGAAGCTGAGCGTCGGGCCAAGGCCGCGCACCGACAGCTCGTTGGCATTGCCCTTGAAGCGATCGGCCGAGACGCCGGTGATGCGCTCCAGCGTGTCGCCCACGCTGTTGTCCGGCAGGGCGCCGATCTCGTCGTTGACGATACCGTCGAGCACCACATCGGCATTGCGCTTTACGTCGATCGAGCTGCGCTGCTCGGCGCGAGCACCGGTGACGATGATGGCCTGGCTATCCTCCTGGGGCGTCGCGTTGTCCGCCGGTGCGGGATCGGCCGTGCTGTCCTGCGCATAGGCCGGCAAGGCGGCACAGGCCGATGCCAGCAGCGCCAGGCGCAGCGCATTACGTCCGAAAGCGGAAAGAACGGTCCCAGGCATGCATACTCCCCTGCATATGTCTTTATCGCGCCCGTTTTCGGGTCGGGCTTCTTGGTAAGGCCAATTTGCCACCGGTGTCAACCCAATTGGCCAGTTCGGCATTTTCGCCCTGTCAGCGATAGGTGAGCGACCACCGCAGGCTGAGCGTCCCGGACAAGCGACGGGCGCCAAGGCGACAGCGGACGAGCGAAGCGAAGGCGCCGGTTGGCGCGCGATACTCCTTGCCCTCCGCCGGACCGACCGTGCAACCCTGATAGCCACTGGCCGTGAAACCGGTGACCTCCCCCGCCCCGAACGCCACGACACCGGGCGCGACGTTGCGCGGATCGCCGGAGAAGCTGGCGAACTCCATCGTCACGTCGGACAGATCGACCGGCGCGGCGGCGCGATAGACATCGGTGCGCGTGATCCGGCCCGGCGCGAACTCGTAGCGGGTGGTGACGGCGATCCGCTTGTCGGCAACCGGCGCATTCTCGCCCATCCGGTCCATCGCATCCTGCCGCCAGCTGACGATCGTGCGATCGCCCTGCCGACTCCAGCGGACTCCGCGGAACCAGGCGAGCGGCATCAGCACGCTGCCGTCCGCCAACGCGAAGCGCGGGGTGAGCTGGGGAAAGCCGGCATCGGCCGAGCCCTGCAGCATCCCGTCCGCAAAGGGGATCGGGAAATAGGGATTGTGCATATGCTGATCTTCGGCGCCGTTGATGATCGGCAGACCGATGACATGCCCCTTGTCGCGCAGGGTCAGCAGCGCCCGATCATAGTTGCCGCGCGCGAACCAGGTGAAGCGCGCGGGCGGCAGCGTCTTCAGCCAGGCCGCATAGCCGGGGGACGGCGCGGCGCCCTTGTAGCCCAGGCCGTTCCATAGTGCGCTGGTGTAGATATATTGCCGGGCGAGACTGAGATTCTCGCCAAGAATCCGATGCTTGCCGCGATAGCCATCGGTGCGGCGGCCTTCGTCCCACAGATTGACCGATCCCGTTGCCGGGTTCAGCCAGAAATCGGCATAGCGCGCTGCGATCCGGCTGGAGAGCGCATAGGCCATGTCGCGCTCGGTCTTGTTCAGCACGCCCAGCTTCGCCGCGGCAGTGAGCACTTCGAGGAAGGCGGTCTCGCCATAGGTGCCGATGCTGCGGCCATATTCCCAGCCCTCGCCGGTGAGCGTGGCGCGGTGGAGCATCAGATCGGCCGACTTGCGTAGCCAGGCCTTTACCTGCGGCGTCGGCGTCATGCCCGTCTCGATGAAGCGCTGGGCGATCTCGCCGATCAGCAGCACCGAATAGCGATCGAACCGGCCATGCCCGTCGGTCTCGTCGGCGAAGCCATACTCGCCCGAATAGCTGCGATAATGCTCGATCATCCGCTGGAGCAGCGCCCTTGATGCAGCCTCGTCCTCCCAGCCGAGGAGGTAGCGCAGCCGCGCGACGCTGAAGGCGACGCCGTAATAATTGTTGGGCAGATCGTGGAGCAGCTTGAGCGACTTCGCATCGACGAAGTGCCGCCAGTCGAGCTTCTGCCGCAGCTTCGCCAGCGTCTCGGGACGCACCGCCTGATCGAGCAGCCCGGCCTGCTGCAGCGAATGCAGGGCGGAGATATAGTAATAGATGCCCCAGGTGTCGTTGGGATCCTCGATCGTCAGATCGGCAATCTCGCGATAGCCCGCGAGATACCCGGCGAGCCGGGGATCGCCTCGCGGCGTGTCGAGCAGCAGATAGCCAAGGCCCGTGGCGATCTTGCCGGGCAGGAACTTGTCGCCACTGTCGAACACCGCGACGCCGTCCAGCCGCATCTCCCGCTTCTCGCGCAGCAGCTGGTGGAGCAGGCCGGCGAGCTGGGGCATCAGCCGCTGCTCGATCGTGGCATCCATCGGCGGCACCGTCTCATAGATCGGGCCGTGCGGAGCCGGCGCGGCGGGCTGCGCCAGCGCAGCCGGGGCGACGAGCAACGCGAGACAGGCGGCGCCGAACGGCGCACGCGACAGGTTCTTCAATTGGCCTCTCCTTTTGGTAAGGCCAATTTCGACAGTCAGGTAATCGGTGTCAAGCCACTCGAACCGAAATCAGGCCGAGCCGATCTTCAGCCGGCGCGCAACACTATCCCGGCGCGTCTCGATTTCGTTGCGGGCGCGCTCCATCGCCTCAAGCTCCGTCGCCTCGAGCAGATCGTCGACCACGCCGCGCAGATGACGGCGCATCGCGTTGCGGGCGGCATGCGGATCATGTGCCTTGAGCGCATCGAGGATCGGGCGATGCTCCTCGACCCGCGGGGTGATGCCGCCCCGCTTGGCGCGGGCGAACATGTTGGCGGCGAGCGGCGAGTTGACCCGCAGATCCCAGAGATAATCGACGACGCTGCGGATGGCGGCATTGCCGGTGGCATTGGCGATGGCGAGGTGGAAGCGATGATCGGCATCCATCACCGACGGCTCGTTCGAGTCGTCGGCTGCCATTTCCGCGATAAGCTCCTCCAGCTCGGCAATCTGCTCGTCGGTGATCGACACAGCCGCCAGCGCGACTGCCTCGCCCTCGAACAGGATGCGCGCTTCGGTCAGGTCGAAGGCGCCAACGTCGAAGTTGAGCGAATCCGCGCGCTCGCCGCTGCCGTGCTCGCGCCTGGTGACATAGAGGCCCGAGCCGTGCCGCGCCTCGATCCAGCCCTTCATCTCGAGGGCGATCATCGCCTCGCGGATGGTGGGTCGGCTGACCTTATATTCCTCAGCCAGGTCGCGCTCGCCCGGAAGGCGCGAGCCCGGCGACCAGCGCCCGGCTTCAATCGCCTCGGTGATCGAGGCGGCGACGCGCTGGTACAGCTTGTTGCCGGTGATCTTCATGACATCCTCATCGTTACACTACCTCGTAGGTTGACACGATAGGTCATACAAGTGGATATTGGCCTGACCACTCTTGGGGGGTTCGTTTTGCCACGTATCACTGCCGCCCGCGTTATCGTGACGCGCCCCGGCCGCAACTTCGTCACGCTGAAGATCGAGACCGACGAGGGCGTTTACGGCCTTGGCGACGCGACCCTCAACGGGCGCGAACTGGCGGTCGCCAGCTATCTGAACGATCACGTGATTCCCTGCTTGATCGGCCGCGATGCGCACAGCATCGAGGACATCTGGCAGTATCTCTACAAGGGCGCCTATTGGCGCCGCGGCCCGGTTACCATGACCGCGATCGCCGCGGTCGACATGGCGCTGTGGGACATCAAGGGCAAGCTGGCCAACATGCCGGTGTACCAGCTGCTCGGCGGCGCGGCGCGCGAAGGCTGCATGGTCTATGGCCATGCCAATGGTTCTGACATCGGCGAGACGATCGAGCGCGCGCACGAATATCTCGAACAGGGCTACAAGGCAGTCCGCCTCCAGTCCGGCGTGCCGGGCATGGAGACCACCTACGGCGTCTCGGGCGAGCGCTTCTACTATGAGCCGGCCAAGGGCTCGCTGCCGGAAGAGTCGCAGTGGAGCACGTCCAAATACATGCGATTCGTGCCGCAGCTGTTCGACAAGGCACGTGAGTCGCTCGGCTGGGACATCCATCTGCTGCACGACGTCCATCACCGGCTGACGCCGATCGAGGCGGGCCGTCTGGGCAAGGACCTCGAGCCCTATCGCCTGTTCTGGCTCGAGGACGCGACTCCGGCCGAGAATCAGGCCGCGTTCCGGTTGATCCGCCAGCACACCACCACCCCGCTGGCGGTGGGCGAGATCTTCAATTCGATCTGGGACGCCAAGCAGCTGATCGAGGAACAGCTGATCGACTATATCCGCGCGACCGTGGTGCATGCCGGCGGCATCACCCATCTGCGCCGGGTGGCGGCGCTGGCCGATCTCTATCAGGTCCGCACCGGCTGCCACGGCGCGACCGACCTGTCGCCGGTGTGCATGGCCGCGGCGCTGCACTTCGGCCTGTCGATCCCGAATTTCGGCATCCAGGAATATATGCGCCACTCGGAGGAGACCGACGCGGTGTTCCCCCATGCCTATAGCCTCAACAACGGGCTGATGCATCCGGGCGACAAGCCGGGCCTTGGCGTCGACATCGACGAGGTGCTGGCCGCCAAATACGAATACAAGCGCGCCTATCTGCCGGTGAACCGGCTCGAAGACGGGACGATGTTCAACTGGTGATGCCAGGCCGGTAGCTACCGCCTTGCCTGCGCCCGAAAGAGCGGGCCCCTGCCCCGATGGCAGGGGCCCGCTTCGTCATTCAGGCTTTCGTCCGCACCTTGGCCTCCAGCTTCGCGAACGGCGCGATGTGTTGGCGGGCATGTTCCAGATCCTGCTGCCAGATCCGGCTGATCGTCACTGCCGCTTCCCCGGCTGCCCGTCTGACGATGTCCGATGGCTCCGCGGCAATCTTTCGCCCGCCCTTGATCTTGCCGGCCTCCGCGAGCTGCCGCTGCGCTTCGGGCATGTCGGCGTAGACCTGCTTCACCACTTCACCCAGCACCACCGCATCGATGAACGAATCGGGTGGGCAGGTCAGGCAGGGCCAGTCGCCGGGCCTGGGAATCGGTTCCAGTTCGATCGCGACGAGGCGCAGCGCGTCACGATTGAAATGCCACACCCAGCACGGACCAAGCGCCCGTCCCAGCAGCTTCTGCGCCGCGAGGCCGATCGAGATGGAGTCGGCGCGCGGGTGATATTCCTGCTGGCCGAAATAGCCGAACTGGTGCGCCTTGAGATAACCGATCGTCATTGCGTTGCGCCATGTCGGCGAGGCCAGCCAGATGCCGACATTGACGAAATAGCGCATCACTTTCTCGTACGGCACCGGATCCGCCGATGCCTTGAGCCCGACCAGATTGATGTCGAGCCAGTGATGCCAGGTCGAATCGACCACTACCCGGCCGATGTCGATCTGCTGCCCGTCATATACCGAGACCAGCGGGATGGGACGGAAGTCCTGATCCAGCTTTTCGAAATCGAGCGGGGGATCGGCAAGCGTGGTGCCGCGCGCGATCACCTTGGGCAAAGGACGCTTGCCGTCGACCTTGGGGTAGTGATCCCCCGCATAGCCGTTGAACGCGTATTCGGCCTTTGCCTGGTTATCGAGCCAGCTCTGCTCGCTGGGTTCATAGCAGGAGCCCTCATGCGCGTGATCGGGGAAGACGTTGATCGGCCCGTGCGTGGGGTGGCAGAAGATCGGATGCGGCGCGCGCCGCGAGCTCAGCCAGCCGCCTGTGCTGTATTCGGGGACCCATTGCACCGGTTGCGGCACCGCATCGCTCTGATTGTCGAACGCGATCTTGGCCTGCCCCGCCGCCTCCTGCGGGGTAGCCGGACGCGTGGTGTCGTAGCGCGTCTTGTGATGAAGCGTGGTCGTCCCCTGCGCGACGGTCCAGCGCCGCATCGTGCTGACACGCGGGATGCGCGAACACATCGACGCGCCGAGCGTATGGTGATCGCCGGTGGCGAACAGCCCGCCCCGCTTCTCGTTCATCCAGCGGGTGAGCGCCGCAAGCTCGGCATCGCTGGCGGGATTGTATTTCGACATGGCGAAGACTGCGTCGATCGCCGGGTTCAGGCTGTCGGGATCATTGTCGGGCCCGTTGCCGGGCTGGAGGCCGAAGCACCAGACCTGGTCATAATGGTCGAGCACCGGATTGCCGGGCCCGCCCTGATCGAAGCGGAAGCCGGTATATTTGAATTCCGTCGGCCCCGGCGAAGCCTTGGTCGCGGCCGCACCATTGCGCGTCGCCAGCGTAACGCTGAAAGAGGCAAAGCCGGCCGAGAAGCTGCGCAGATGCGCGATCACCATGCTCAGGCCGAAAAGATTTGGGTCGGAGAGATTGCCGGGATTGGCGGCAGGTGCGACCCGAATACTGCCATCGACGACGATCAGAATCCGCGTGGTCCGAAACCACACTTTTATGTGATCCCGAAGATATTCCGCGTCGAACACACGGTTAGCAACCAGTTCATCAATATCAAACATGACGCATCTCCCAAAAGGAAAGGATGCGACTCCGTTTGCTTTTACTACGGCTTGGCGCGACTATTCGATAATATCATGCACAAATAGCATCAGCGCGCCCGCAGCATTATCATGCCACGGGACACCACTCAACGCGATCTGCTACTGTTTCGGTGGGATCAGCCCTCTTCGACCGGCGCGCCGGGGCCGTTCTTCAGGATGGATTCGATCGCGTTCTTCGCGCTCGCCTTGCTCGTATAACCCTCGGTCCAGAAGATCACTTCGCTGTTGTACTTGAACTTGGCGACATACTCGCCGGCCTTGTTCTGCTCGATCACGAACTTGTGTGCCATTGGCTTTCTCCCGGACTCGAACGACTAACCTGGGTTAGCTTTCGAAGCGTGCCGGGGAATAGGCCGCCGGGTCAATAGCCGCGACTGCCGGATCCGGCGAAACCCCGAGCAATAGCGCCGCGGCGAGCTTCGCGGCAGCCGGCGCGGTCTGGATACCGAAGCCGCCCTGCCCGGCGCACCAGAAGAAGCCCGGCGCGCGCAGATCGAAACCATAGACCGGCAGGCGATCGGGCGCGAAGCTGCGCAGGCCCGCCCATTTGTGCTCGAGCTTCTCGATCCGCCAGTCGACGGCGCGCTCGAACCGGTCGATCGCGAGCGCGACGTCGATATCCTCGGGTTGGGCGTCGCAGGGCGGGGTCTCTATCTCGTCATGCGGCGAGAGCCATATTCGCCCGCCCGCTTCCGGCTTCCAATAGAAACTGCCACCGATATGCGCGACCATCGGACTACCCGGCGCCGGCGCAGGATCGGTCTTCAACTGCATGATCGTGCGCCGCAGCGGCCGGATGCCGAGCGGCGTGGCACCCGCCATCTCCGCCACCGGATCGGCCCAGGCACCGGCGGCATCGACAAGAATATCAGCCTCGAACGCGCCTGCGCGGGTCTCCAGCAGCCAGCGCCCACCCTCGCGCCGGGCCGATAGCAGCCCGGCATCGGTGCGCAGCTCGGCGCCCGCCCGCTTCGCTGCCGCCAGCATGTCGCCATGCAGGCCGCCGACATCGATATATTCGCAGCTCGGCTCGAGCACGCCCAGCGTCCATTCCGGACGGAGACCAGGAATCATCGCCTGGGGATCGACCCTGCGCAGTTCGACACCAGTGCCCTCGAACTCGGCAAGGAACGCGTCGATCGCGGCCGCTTCGTCCGCCCGGCCGATATGGACCGAGCCCATCGGCTCCAGATAACCGCCATCCCGCAAGGGACCTCCGGACGCGGTGGTCAGCGGCTGGATCGCCGGGCCGCCATAGCTTTCGGACCAGAACGCCGCAGAACGCCCTGTGGCGTGGTAGCCGGGCTGCGCCTCCGCCTCGAGCAGCAACACGCGCGCATGCGGCGCGATCTCGACCGCAAGGCTGGCACCGGCGATCCCGGCACCGATGATCGCAACGTCCCAGGCCATCAGCGCGGCTGGGCGCGGGCGCCGAGGAACAGGTCGATCTCGCCGATCGCACGATTGCGGACCTTGTCGCCCTCGCGCAGAATCTCGTGCGCGCTTTCCTTGCCGAAGCTGACGATGCGGGCATCGGGAAGCTGTGGCACGATCCGCAGCGCTGCCCTGGCATCGACCAGCCCGTCCGCCTTGGCGACCAGCGCGAGCACGGGCACCGGCATCTTCTTCAGCCCCGGATTCTTCGCCAGTTCGCGCATCGACTTGAACGCCTGGATCAGCCAGCGCCAGCTCGGCGGGCCGGTGACGATCTCGGGGCTGTGCTGCTGCCACCAGATCTCGTCCGAATAGCGCTCGAAATCATGGGTGAGCAGATTGGCGCGGGTTTCGGTGGTGTAGGGCTTTTCGTTGCTCTTCCAGGCCGGCCGGGTGGGATCACCGACTCCGCCGAGGATACGCGCGGCCCGCTCGGCAAAGGGGCCGAGCGCGCTCCTAACCCCCAGCATGGGCGCCACGATCACCGCCACATCGGGGCGAATCACGCCTTCGACCAGCCCGCGCAGCACCAGATGCCCGCCCATCGAATGGCCCATCACGACATGTGGACCCGGCGTCGCCTCTTCCCATTGCGCGTAAAAGGCGCGCAGATCGACGATGAAGCTGTCGAAACTGTCGATGTCACCGCAATTGGCGCGGGAGGTCAGCCGGCCCGAGCCGCCCTGGCCGCGCCAGTCGAACGAGGTGATCGTCCAGCCCTGCGCGTGCCAGTGGTGGAACGCCTCGAGATACTTCTCGAAGATGTCGCCCCGGCCGCCCTGGAACAGGATCGAGCCGCGCGGCTTCGCGCTATCGGCAGGCCAGGTAAAGACGCGCAGGTGCCAGCCATCGGGCGCGGTCCAGTGATGGACGCGGGCCCCGGCGGGAATGGCACGGCGGATATCCGGGTTTTCACGCATATTGCGTGGTTACGTTTTGATAAGCCGTCCCGTCTAGGACTTTGCGCCTATGGGGGAGTGGTTCATCACCTTGCTGCTCGTTGCGCTTGCGCTGCTGCTCGTCTCGGCGGGCATCCAGGACGCACGCACCCGCGAGATCGCCAACTGGAAGAATGCGGCCATCGCGCTGATGGCGCCGCTCTGGTGGTGGGCCAACGGACTCGCGCTGTGGCCCGATGTGGCGCTGCAGGCCGGCGTGGCCGCGCTGGTCTTCGCGCTGTTCATCGGTGCCTTCGCGCTCGGCCAGATGGGCGGCGGCGATGTTAAGATGATCGGCGCGCTCGCCTTGTGGCTGCCGCTGATGCCGCTCGTCTGGATGCTGGTGCTGATGTCGCTGATCGGCGGCGTGCTCACCCTGCTGATGGTGGTCGAACGGAAGATGCGCCCGGCAAGACAGGGACCCGTGGAAATCCCTTATGGCGTGGCGATCGCAATCGCCGCGCTGCTCGTTCTTCGCGAACCGATTTTTAACCAGTTCGGGTGAATACTTAACATTGGCGCAACCACGACGCCTGCGATTTTTTGAGAAGGCTTGGGAATAGCGAAATGGATGCACGCAAGCTGATCCTGCTCGTCGGTGCGCTCTTCGTGGCGGCAATCACCGCGTTCATGGCCCGTAACCTGATGATCGGCGCCCCGGCGCCCCAGGCCGGTGCCGTGCCCGCGTCGGTGCAGCCACAGAACACCACCGAGGTACTCGTCGCCAAGCGCGAGTTGCCCGTGGGCACCATTCTCGACGCCCAGTCGCTCGAATTCCGGCCCTGGCCGAAGGAGCTGGTGGAAGGCGCCTATTACGTCAGAAGCGAATCGGATCCGGCCAAGCTGGTCGGCACCGTGGTGCGCTTCCCGATCCCGGCCGGCCAGCCGGTCACCCAGGGCGCGCTGGTCAAGCCCGGCGACCGCGGCTTCCTCGCCGCCGCGCTGGCACCCGGCATGCGCGCGGTCACCGTGCCCGTCTCGGCCCAGAGCGCCGTCGCCGGCTTCGTCTTCCCGGGCGACCGGATCGACCTGATCCTCACCCAGTCGGTTACCGGCGGCGGCGATGGCCCCGCGCTCAAGGCTTCGGAAACCGTGCTGCGCAACCTGCGCGTGCTGGCCACCGACCAGAAGACCGACAAGCAGACCGACGACAAGGGCAATACGATCGTCAACACCTTCTCGACCGTCACGGTCGAGGCGACGCCCAAGATCGCCGAGAAGATCGCGGTGGCGCAGACCATCGGCACGCTTTCGCTGTCGCTGCGCTCGATCGCCGACAACCAGGGCGAGCTCGAGGAAGCGATCGCCAGTGGCGATGTCGAGGTGCCGAGCGATCCGAAGAAGGAAAAGGAAATGATCGCCAAGGTGGCGACGCGTCCGCAGGACGGCGAAACCACCTTCGCCACCGGCGCCGACGTGTCGCGCTTCCAGCGCAGCACCGTGCCGGCCAAGTCGCGCGATACCGGTCCGATGAATGCCGGCCCGGTACCTGCACCGAATTTCCCGGGCGCCGCACCGGTCCCGACCGGTCCCATCGTCACTATCGTTCGCGGCAATGCCGAGACCGCCGTTCCTCTGGGGGGCAAGAACTAAGATGACTTGCAAGCTTCTTGTGAAGCGCACGCTCGCTGCGATCGTATCGACCGCGATGGTCGGTGCGCCGGCGACCGGTTTCGCCCAGACCGCCAAGGCCAAGCGCCCCGCGCAGTCCCGAACCCATGTCGGCGTCGCCAACCTGCCCGCCGGCACCCAGCGCCCGACCAGCGAGATCCTGCTCTCGGTCGGCGAGGGGCAGCTGATCACGCTCCCGGCCAACGTCACCAATGTGTGGACGTCGAACCCGGGCGCCGCCGATGTCTATGTGAACAATCCGCGCCAGATCCATCTGTTCGGCAAGGAGTTCGGCGAGGCGACGGTGTTTGCCACCAGCGCTTCCGGCGCGGTGGTGTTTTCCACCAACGTCCGCGTGGCGCAGAACATCACGTCGATCGACCGGATGATCAAAGCGGCGATGCCCGATGCGGACATCCAGGTGACCACGGTCGGCCAGATCGCGGTGCTGAACGGCACGGTGAAGTCGCCTCAGGACAGCGAGCAGGCCCAGCGTCTCGTGACCAGCCTGCTCAACCCCGGCGTCAGCACCAGCGATGCCAATGCGCTGCTGAAGATCGTGGTGATGAACCGGCTGAAGACCGCCACGCCGCTGCAGGTGCAGCTGCAGGTCAAGTTCGCCGAGGTCAGCCGCAGCTTCGTCAAGAATGTCGGCGTGAACTTCACGACCAAGGATTCCACCGGCGGCTTCCTGTTCGGCCTGTCGCAGGGCCGCAACCCCGGCTCGTTCACGGCCGCGCAGCTCGCACAATATCCGACCGCGACGATCCCGGTCCCGGGCGGCGGCTCGATCACGGGTCCCTATGACCCCTCCACCGGCCAGTTCATCAATCCCCGTGCCAGCGGCATCGCCGACATCACGCGCGGCTCGGACAATGCGACTGCCGGCTTGGCGGGCAAGCTGTTCGGCCTCGACGTGCTCTCGGCGATCGATCTGGGCGAGACGATCGGTCAGGTGACCACGCTGGCCAATCCGAACCTGACCGCCCGCTCGGGCGAGACCGCCAACTTCCTGGCCGGCGGCGAGATTCCGATCCCCGTGGCGCAGGGCCTCGGCACCACCACGGTCGAGTTCAAGCAGTACGGCATCAGCCTGGCCTTCACGCCGACCGTGCTCTCCGACGGCCGCATCTCGCTGCGCGTCCGCCCGGAAGTGTCGCAGCTGACCTCGGCCGGTGCGGTGCAGCTCAACGGCGTCACCATTCCCGCGCTCAGCACGCGCCGCAGCGAGACCACGGTCGAGCTCGGTTCGGGCGAGAGCATGGTAATCGGCGGCCTGCTGCAGAACAGCCACAACAACTCGATCACGAAGACGCCGGGCCTGGGCGACGTGCCGATCCTCGGCGCGCTGTTCCGCTCGAACGGCTTCCAGCGCAACGAGACCGAGCTGGTGATCGTGATCACCCCGTATCTGGTGAAGCCGGTCAACGCGAACCAGATCGTGCTGCCGACCGACAACTATAAGGCGCCGAACGACTTCAACCGCATCTTCATGGGTCAGCTCGCCGGCGGCAACAAGGATGGCGACCGTCCGAAGCCGAGCATGGCACCCGGTGACGGCCAGCCTGCCGTGGGCGCCTTCTCGCCGGTTCCAACCAATCAGCCCGCCGCGCCCGTTCAGACGGCGCCGGCCCCGCAACCCAACCGCAAGCAGAAGAAGGGTGGCCCCGCAGCCCCCGGCTTCGGCTTCTGATCCCGATCCGATTGACGAGGAGATCGCCCGTGCTTCCGCGCTTCACTCCCCTGCTCGTCCCGGCGCTGCTGCTCGCAGGCTGCGGCACCTACAATGGCGGCCTCGAATCGGCGCATCAGCCGGTCGTGCAGCGTAACGACTACGTGCTCGACCTGCAGACCACCGGCTATGGCCTTGCCGCCGGCGAAAGCCAGCGCCTTGCCGGCTGGATGTCGGCGATGAACCTGCGCTACGGTGATCGCATCGCGATCGACGACGGCGCCGCCGGCACCACCGGCCGCCAGGAAATCGCCACCGAGGCCGGCCGTTACGGCCTGATGCTCGCCGATCGTGCGCCGGTTACCGCCGGCCAGGTCGCGCCGGGCACGGTGCGCGTGGTCGTTACCCGAATGAACGCAAGCGTGCCGGGCTGCCCGGACAATTCGCGCCCGGCAGAATATACGTTCCAGGCCAGCACCAGCTCCAACTATGGCTGCGCGAGCAACGCCAATCTCGCCGCGATGGTCGCCGATCCGGCCGATCTGGTGCGCGGCGCGCCCGGCTCGCCCACCGGTGATCCTGCCACGAGCGCCAAGGCGATCGGCGCCTTCCGCGCCGCCGCCCCGTCGGGTGCCGGCGGTTCGACCCTGAACTCGGGTGGAGGAACTCCGAAGTGAACGCGCCCTTCAATCCCGCCCGCACCGGGCATCGCGATCCGTTCGTTGCCTTTGTCTGCGACGAGGCGACGGCGGAAGTCCTTCGCCCGATCGCCGTCGAACTCGGCTGGTCGCCGGAAAAGGTCAACAAGGGCGGCCTGCGCAACGCGGTCCAGACCCTGTCGGTCTCGGCCAGCCCGAACATCCTGTTCGTCGACCTGTCCGAAAGCGGCGATCCGCTGAACGACATCAACGCGCTGGCCGAAGTCTGCGAGCCGGGCACGATCGTGATCGCGTCGGGCCAGGTGAACGATGTTCGCCTGTACCGCGATCTCGTCGCGAGCGGCATTCACGACTATCTGCTCAAGCCGCTCAATCCGGATGCGCTGCGCGACACGTTCGCGCAGGCGCAGAGCGCCCTCAACGCGCCCAAGGCGGCCGAGACCGGCGCCGACCACCCGCATTGCGCGGTGGCGGTGATCGGCACGCGTGGCGGCACCGGCGCATCGACCGTAGCGACCTCGCTCGCCTGGCTGATGGGCGAGAAGCAGGGACGCACCACCGCGCTGCTCGACCTCGACGTGCATTTCGGCACCGGCGCGCTGGCGCTCGACCTCGAACCGGGCCGCGGCCTGACCGACGCGATCGAAAATCCGAGCCGCATCGACGGCCTTTTCATCGAGCGTGCGATGGTCCGGGCGTCGGACCGGCTCGCGGTGCTCAGCGCCGAAGCGCCGATCCATTCGCCGATCATGACCGATGGCGCGGCCTTCTATCAGCTGCAGGAAGAGATCCGCACCGCGTTCGAGTGCACCGTGGTCGATCTGCCGCGTTCGATGCTGGTCAACCATCCGCACCTGATCACCGACGTACAGGTGGCCGTGCTGGTGACCGAGCTGACGCTCGCTGCCGCGCGCGACGCGATCCGCATCCTGAGCTGGTTCAAGTCGAATGCGCCGCAGACCCAGGTCATCGTGGTCGCCAACAAGATCCAGCCGACGGCGGTGATCGAGATCAGCCGCAAGGACTTCGAGGGCTCGATCGAGCGCAAGATCGATTTCCTGCTCGGTTTCGATGCCAAGCTGGCCTCGCAATCGGCAAAGCTGGGCAAGCCGATCGCCGAAGTGGGCAAGGGCAACAAGAGCATCGCTCCGCTGAGCGATCTCGCGCAGCGCATTGCCAATATCGCCGATTCGGGCGCGGACACGGCGGTTGCGACGAAAAAGAGCGCCAAGGGCGAGAAGAGCAGCGGTTCGCTGCTCGACAAGTTCAAGGTGAAGATGCCGGTAAAGGCAAAGAAGTAACCACTGCGCAGCTAGGCTGCGCGGGGGGTCACACAGGCGGAGTTGGCGCGGCGTGGACATGCTGCCGATATTGATGCTCGCTGGAGGCACCTTCCTGGTGCTCGTGCTGATGGTGTTCGCCTTTTCGGGCCCATCGGCCGAGCGCGCAGGCGCGCGCCGCGTGAAGGAAATGCGCGAGCGCCATGTCGTGAGCGCGGCCGGCTCCAATGCGATGGAAGCGCAGTTGCGTCGCGTCGCGACGGCACGCGCAACCAGGATGGACAACACCGCCGCCCGGTTCCTGCCCAATCCGGCACTGCTCCAGAAGCGCCTGCACATGACCGGCAAACCCTGGACGCTGGGCCAGTATATGATGATCAGCGCCGGGCTGACGCTGGTTCCCGCCGCGCTGATCCTGATCGAGGGTCTGCCGATCCTGCTCGCGCTGGGCGTCGGCCTGTTCCTGGGCGTGGGCCTGCCGCATTTCGTCGTCGGCTTCTTCATCAAGCGCCGCGTCACCAGGTTCACCGCCAAGTTCCCCGATGCGATCGAACTGCTCGTGCGTGGCCTGCGCTCGGGTCTGCCGATCACCGAGACGATCGGTGTGGTGGGTCAGGAAGTCGCAGGACCGGTCGGCGAGGAATTCCGGGCGATCAGCGACAAGATGAAGATCGGCAAGTCGCTCGACACCGCGCTGCAGGAAACCGCGGACCGGCTGGGCACGCCGGAATTCCAGTTCTTCGCCATCACCATCCAGATCCAGCGCGAGACCGGCGGCAACCTGGCCGAAACGCTGGCCAATCTGGCCGATGTGCTGCGCAAGCGCGCGCAGATGAAGCTGAAGATCAAGGCGATGTCGTCGGAATCAAAGGCATCGGCGCTGATCGTGGGCGCCCTGCCCTTCGTGGTGTTCACGCTCGTCTGGTTCATCAACAACGACTACATGGCCAATTTCTTCAAGGACGAGCGGCTGCTGATGATCGGCGGCGGCGGCCTGATCTGGATGGGGCTTGGCGCCTTCATCATGGCCAAGATGGTCAATTTCGAGATCTGATGCGATGAACGGCGCACCTCCCTCCGGCCCCACCATCATGGGCATCGACGTCATCTGGGTGGCATCGGTTCTCTCGGCTGTCGCCGCCTTCGCGGTGCTGCTGGCGATCTATGCCGCCACCACGGTGCGGGATCCGATGGCCAAGCGGGTCAAGTCGCTCAACGAGCGCCGCGAACAGCTGAAGGCCGGCATCACCGCCTCCACCTCGAAGCGCCGCGCCAAACTGGTGCAGAAGAACGAGACGACGGACCGCATCCGCTCGCTGCTCTCGTCGATGAAGGTGCTGCAGGACAGCCAGGTCAAACAGGCGCAGATCAAGCTGCTCCAGGCCGGCATCCGCCGCAAGGAATTCGCGGTCGCCGTGATCTTCGGCCGCCTCGTCCTGCCGATCGTGATCGGCGGGCCGGTGCTGTACATGGTCTATGGCACCCAGATGTTCGCGGACTGGAGCCCGATCAAGGCCTATGGCCTCGTCGCCGGCAGCTTCATCTTCGCCTACAAATTCCCGGACATCTATCTCAAGAACAAGATCACGAAGCGCAGCGCCGCGATCCGCAAGGGCCTGCCCGACGCGCTCGACCTGCTGGTGATCTGCGCCGAAGCCGGCCTGACCGTCGACGCCGCATTCGCCCGCGTCTCGAAGGAACTGGGCAAGGCCTATCCGGAGCTGGGCGAGGAATTCCAGCTGACCGCGATCGAGCTGGGCTTCCTGACCGACCGCCGCCAGGCGTTCGAGAACCTTGCCGAGCGCATCGATCTCGACTCGATCCGCGGCGTCGTCACCACGATGATCCAGACCGAGAAATACGGCACGCCGCTCGCCTCGGCCCTGCGCGTGCTCTCCGCGGAGTTCCGCAACGAGCGCATGATGCGCGCCGAGGAAAAGGCCGCGCGCCTGCCCGCGATCATGACGGTGCCGCTGATCCTGTTCATTCTGCCGGTGCTGTTCGTCGTCATCCTTGGCCCGGCGGCGTGTTCGATCAACGACGCGCTGATCTCGAAATAACGCTTCGATCGTTTCGGGTGGCGCGACTTTCGCTGGCGGGGTAATTTCCTTGCCAGACCAGGGCGAGGCCACTTGATGCACGATTTGCCGTTCCACACGACCACGCAGTTCGTCGCCCTCGCCCTGACCCTGGTCGCCGGCTGGCTCTTCGGGCTCGCCAGCCGATCGGGTGGCGGGAAATGGCGTGAGCGCTATCAGGACGAACGCCTCGAACATGGGCGCACCCGCGACGAGGCCGAGGAGCGCATCCGGACGCTTCAGGCCGAAGTGAAGACGCTGCGCAGCCAGGTGCCCGCCTCCGCCGCGGACCGTACCGATCCGGCGTGGCGGGGATGGTTCGGCTGGGGCCGCGACAATCTTGTGCGGATCAGGGGAATCGACGAACCGCGCGCGAAGCAGCTCAACGAGCTCGGCATCCAGACCTATCGCGAGATCGAGAAGATGGCGCCTGCGGACGAAGCTGCGCTGGAGCAACGGCTAGGGCTGTCCGCGGGCACCATCGCCGAACAGGGCTGGCGCGAACAGGCTGCGCTGCTCGCCGCCGGCAACGAGCGCGAGCATGCGGAGAAGTTCGGCCAGGGGTAACGGCTTATCGCACCGGCAGGCAGAGCATCACGGGGGTGTAATTCTCGACCACCTCGGAGAGCGGACGGCCCTGTCCGTCCAGAACGATCGCATTCTGGCGCACCACATAGGGTGCGACCGTGGCATCTTCGCGCTGCGTGGCGATGCCAAGGGTGCGGCGGCTGGGGGCGAGCGGGCGGATCGCGGCGCCGAACGGGGTGTCGCCGGCCAGCGCCGCGTTCATCTCAGGCGTGAGGCGCGCCGGGACGTACCAGTTCTCGGCGACCGACAGAGACACCGGCCCGCATCGCAGCACCACGCTGCGATAGATCACGGGCTCGGCCGGGCCGACGGAAAGATGCGCACGCTGCTCAGGGGTGGCCGGCTTCTGCGCGCGGTTCACTTCCGCACGGATCGGCGTGCTGCAACGGCGCTGGAGCACCGCGGTGGCGCTGCGGGCCGACACCAGCTCCCGACGGAGCGCGTCCGCCGGGTCGGAAGCCTGTAGCGCCTGGGCCTGCAGCAACAGCGCTAGGATCACGCCTTGCGCAGCGCCGCCTGTGCCGCCGCCAGCCGGGCGATCGGGACCCGATAGGGCGATGCCGAGACGTAATCGAGCTTGGTATCCTCGCAGAAGGCGATCGAGGCCGGATCGCCGCCATGCTCGCCGCAGATGCCGAGCTTGATATCCGGACGCGTCGCCCGGCCGCGCTCGGCGGCGATCGCGATCAGCTCGCCCACGCCCTCGACATCGAGGCTGACGAACGGGTCCTTGGCGTAGATCCCCTTCTCCACATAGGTGGTGAGGAACTTGGCCGCATCGTCGCGCGAGACGCCGAGCGTGGTCTGGGTCAGATCGTTGGTGCCGAACGAGAAGAAGGCGCCGACCTCGGCGATCTCGCCGGCACGCAGCGCCGCACGGGGCAGCTCGATCATCGTGCCGACCAGATATTCGATCACCCGGTCCTGCTCGTCGAACACGTCGCGCGCAGCGCGATCGACGACCGCCTTCATCAGCTCGAGCTCGCGCCTCGTCGCGACCAGCGGGATCATGATCTCGGGGATCGGCGCCTCGCCGCTATTCTCCGCGACGATGCACGCCGCTTCGAAGATCGCGCGCGCCTGCATCTCGTAGATCTCGGGATAGGTCACGCCCAGACGGCAGCCGCGATGGCCGAGCATCGGGTTGAACTCGTGCAGCTCGGCCGCACGGCGCTTGAGTGTCTCGACGTCGAGCCCGGCCGCCGCCGCGACTTCGGCGAACTCGCTTTCCTCGTGCGGCAGGAACTCGTGCAGCGGCGGATCGAGCAGGCGGATCGTGCAGGGCAACCCCGCCATCACCTCGAAGATCTCGACGAAGTCGCTGCGCTGCTCGGGGAGCAGCTTCTCCAGCGCAACCCGGCGCCCGGCTTCGTCCGAAGCGAGGATCATCTCGCGCACAGCAGTGACGCGCGACGGCTCGAAGAACATATGCTCGGTGCGGCAGAGGCCGATGCCCTCGGCACCGAAATCGCGCGCGGTGCGGCAATCGAGCGGCGTCTCGGCATTGGTGCGCACCTTGAGCCGGCGCTTGGCATCGGCCCAGACCATCAGCGTGCCGAAATCGCCAGCCAACTCGGGCTGCACCGTCGGCACCGCGCCGAGCATCACTTCGCCGGTCGCGCCGTCGATCGTGACCAGGTCGCCTTCACGCACCTCGCGCTGGCCGACGCGGAACAGCTTCTCGCGCGCGTTGATCGCCAGCGTGCCGGCGCCCGAGACGCAGGGCCGGCCCATGCCGCGCGCGACCACCGCGGCGTGGCTGGTCATGCCGCCGCGTGCCGTAAGGATGCCCTTGGCGGCATGCATGCCGTGAATGTCCTCGGGCGAGGTTTCGACGCGGATCAGGATCACGCTCTCGCCGGCATTGGCCCGCTTTTCGGCGGTGTCGCTGTCGAACACCGCGATACCCGAGGCGGCACCCGGCGAGGCGGGAAGCCCCTTGGTCAGCACGTCGCGCACCGCATTGGGATCGAGCGTCGGGTGGAGCAGCTGGTCGAGCGCGGCGGGATCAACGCGGAGGATCGCTTCCTCCTGCGTGATCAGACCTTCGTTCGCCATGTCGATCGCGATCTTGAGCGCGGCCTTGGCGGTGCGCTTTCCCGAACGGGTCTGCAGCATCCAGAGCTTGCCGCGTTCGACGGTGAACTCGATGTCCTGCATGTCGCGGTAATGCTTCTCGAGCGTCTCGAAGACGGCAGCGAGCTGCGCATAGACCTCGGGCATCGCCTCTTCCATCGAGGCGGGCTTGGCGCCGGCCTTCTCGCGGGCGGCAAGCGTGAGATATTGCGGCGTGCGGATGCCGGCGACGACATCCTCGCCCTGCGCGTTGATCAGGAACTCGCCATAATAAGCGTTCTCGCCGGTCGAGGGATCGCGCGTGAACGCCACGCCCGTCGCCGAGGTGTCCCCCATATTGCCGAACACCATCGCCTGGACGTTGACGGCCGTGCCCCAATCGCCCGGAATGTCGTTGAGGCGGCGATAGACCTTGGCGCGCTCGGACTGCCACGAGCCGAACACCGCGCCGATCGCGCCCCAGAGCTGGTCGTGCACGTCCTGCGGGAACGGCTTGCCCCAGAGTTCCTCGACGATCGCCTTGTACTCGGCGACCAGCGCCTGCCAGTCCTTGGCGCTCAGTTCGGTATCGAGGTTATAGCCGCGGTCTTCCTTGGCGATCTCCAGCGCCTCCTCGAAGCGGCCGTGATCGAGCTCGAGGACGACGTCCGAATACATCTGGATGAAGCGGCGATAGCTGTCCCAGGCGAAGCGCTCGTCGCCGCTGATCGTGGCGAGGCCCTGGACGGTCGTATCGTTGAGGCCGAGGTTGAGCACCGTGTCCATCATGCCGGGCATCGATGCGCGGGCGCCCGAGCGGACCGAGACGAGCAGCGGATCACTGGCGTCGCCGAAGGTCTTGCCGGTGATCGCCTCGATATGAGCGATGCCGTTGGCGACTTCGGCCTTCACGCTCTCGGGGAAAACGCCGCCCTGGTCGTAATAGACCGCGCACATCGGCGTGCTGATCGTGAAACCGGGAGGCACCGGGAGGCCGATCGAGGCCATGCCGTCGAGGTTCGCACCCTTGCCGCCGAGCAGGTTCTTGTCGCCCTTGCCCCCGTCCGACACATTCCCGCCGAAGCGGTACACATACTGCGTCATTCCCGTCCCTTCTTAAGGCTTGGGCAGGCGCGTACCGCAGGTGCGAACAAGGGGAAACCCGCTGACTACGTTGTCAGAAGGCAAGTTTTGCTTGGCCGTGATCAAATTGCGCCAAGACACCGGTTACCGGATAGATCAAAATCCCGTCATCCCCGGGCAGGAGGGGATCCAGACATCCTTGCGACTCTGGATCTCCGCCGGCGCGGGGATGCCGATGATGCGAAATCAGCCCTCGATCTTCGAGAAGTCGGCGACGTTGTTCACTGCGTCGCGGATGCGGGCGAGCAGGCCGAGGCGCATCTCACGCTTGAACTCGTCCGGATCGACCACGGTGACATCGTCAAAGAACCTGTCGATCGGGGCGCGGAGCGAGGCGAGCGCGGCCATCGCTGCCTCGTAATCCTCGGCCTCTACCGCAGCTTCGGCCTTGGGCTCGGCGGCGTCGAGCGCCTCGCGCAGCGCGGCCTCGGCGGGCTCGGCCTCGTAGATCTCGTTGTCCGCGACTTCGCCCGGCGCCCAGCTTTCCTTCTTGAGGATATTGGCGGCGCGCTTGTAGCCGGCGAGCAGGTTCTTGCCGTCCTCCGAGGTGACGAAGGACTGGAGCGCCTTCACCCGCGCGAGCAGGCGGACGAGATCGTCTTCGCCGCCGAGCGCGAACACCGCGTCGATCAGGTCGTGGCGGACGCCGGCTTCCTTCTGCTGGACCTTGAGGCGGTCGGCGAAGAAGTCGAGCACGTCCTTGCTGACCGACTTGGCGAGCGGGAAGCGCAGGCCATTGTCGAGGATCAGCGCGATCACGCCGAGCGCCGAGCGGCGCAGCGCGAACGGGTCCTTGGAACCGCTGGGCTTCAGGTCGACCCCGAAAAATGCGGTGATGCTGTCGAGCTTGTCCGCCAGCGCCACGGCAACCGTCACCGGCGCGGTGGGGACTTCGTCGCCCTGACCGACCGGCTTGTAGTGATCGCGGATCGCTTCGGCGACGGCGGCGGGCTCGCCTTGGGCGGCGGCGTAATAGCCGCCCATCAGGCCCTGGAGCTCAGGAAACTCGCCGACCATGCCGGTGACGAGATCGGCCTTGGCGAGGCGCGCGGCGCGCTCGGCCTGGTCGGGGTCCGCCTTGACGATGCCCTGCTCGGCCAGCCAGCGGGCGAGCTTCGCCACGCGATCGACCTTGTCAGCGACGGTGCCCAGCTTTTCGTGGAAGACGATCTTCTCGAGCTTGGGGGTCAGGTCCTCGAGCCGGGTCTTGAGATCGGTCTCGTAGAAGAAACGCGCGTCCGACAGGCGGGCGGCGAGGACCTTCTGGTTGCCCTCTACGATCTTTTCCCCACCATCGGCGGCGTCGATGTTGGCAACGCAGACGAAAGCGTTGGCGAGCTTGCCCGAATTATCGCGGCAGACGAAGTATTTCTGGTTCACGCGCGCGGTGAGCTGGATCACTTCGGGCGGCACGTCGAGGAACGCTTCGTCGAAGCGACCGAGCAGCGGCATCGGCCATTCGGTGAGGCCGGCATTCTCGTAGAGCAGGCCCTCGTCCTCGATCAGCGTCAGGCCGGCCTTTTGCGCGGCCAGCTTGGCGCCGACCGCGATGATCGCGCGGCGCTCGGCACCGTCGACGATGACATGGCAGGCGCGCAGCTTCTCGATATAGTCGGCGGCCGAGCCAATCGTGATCCCACCGGGATGGTGGAAGCGGTGGCCGACAGTGACCGAGGCGCTCTTAACGCCGGCGATCTCGACGGGGACCAGCTTGTCGCCGAGCAGCGCGATGATGCCCTGGAGCGGACGCACCCAGCGCTGGCTTTCGGTAGAGGAGGAGGCAGCGCCCCAGCGCATCGACTTGGGCCAGGGGAAAGCGGTGATCGCGCCGGTGATCGCGCTGGCGAGCACCGAGCCGGCGACGATGCCGGGGCGGTCGATCACTGCGAACAGGACCTTGTTGCCCTTGCCGTCGTCGCGCTCGACAAGCTGCTCGCGGCTGAGGCCGGTCGAGCGCAGGAAGCCCTCGATCGCCTGGGCCGGGGCATCGGCACGTGGGCCCTTGCGCTCCTCGCTCGCCGCCGCGGTCATCGCCGCGACGCCGCGGACGATCAGCGCGAGGCGGCGCGGCGTGGCGTAGCTCTCGATGCTTTCGAACGGCAGGTTGAGCGCCTGCAGGCGCGTCTCGAACAGCGCGGCCAGATCGGCGCGCGCCTTCTCCTGCATGCGGGCGGGGATTTCCTCCGAGCGGAGTTCGAGGAGGAAGTCTTCAGTCACGGCAGTCATACCGTCCACTCCGGATACTTGGCTTGCCAGGTGGGCGTCATGTGCTGGATCCACGCTTCGCAGCTGCCCTTGGCCAGGTCGCGCACGCGGCCGATATAGGCCTGGCGCTCGGCGACGGAGATCACGCCGCGAGCCTGAAGGGTGTTGAAGATGTGGCTGGCCTCGATCGCCTGCTCATAGGCAGCGATAGGAACGTTGTTGGCCAGGCAGTTCTCGCACTCGGCCGCAGCCTTGCGGAAAGCCTCGAACAGCGTGTCGGTATCGGCGACTTCGAAATTGTACTTCGACATCTGCTTCTCGTTCTCGAGAAACACGTCGCCATAGGTTACGCCCTGGTCGTTGAAGGCGAGGTCGTACACGCTGTCCTTGTTCTGGATGTACATCGCCAGGCGCTCGAGCCCATAGGTGAGCTCGCCGGCGACGGGCTTGCAGTCGAAGCCGCCCATCTGCTGGAAATAGGTGAACTGGGTGACTTCCATGCCGTCGCACCAGACTTCCCAGCCCAGGCCCCAGGCGCCGAGCGTGGGCGATTCCCAGTCGTCCTCGACGAAGCGGATGTCGTGCTTCGTGAAGTCGATGCCGATCGCCGCGAGCGAGCCCAGATAGAGGTTCTGCAGGTCGGGCGGGCTCGGCTTCAGGATCACCTGATACTGGTAGTAATGCTGGAGCCGGTTCGGGTTCTCGCCATAGCGGCCGTCGGTCGGGCGGCGGCAGGGCTGAACGAAGGCGGCGTTCCACGGCTCGGGGCCGAGGGCGCGCAGCGTCGTCGCCGGGTGGAAGGTGCCCGCGCCCATGCGCATGTCATAGGGCTGGAGGATCACGCAGCCCTTCTCCGCCCAATAGTCATGGAGCGTGAGGATCATGCGCTGGAAGCTGAGAGGCTGTGCCATAGGCCTGCGCTTTGGCGTCTCCTCTCCTGACGGTCAATGCCGGTGCTGGATCGAGCAGGCTTTCGCGGCTACCCCTCGGGGATGATCGGAAGTCCTGTGATCCGCCGCCTGATCCCCGCGCTGCTGGCCCTGTCCCTGTGGGGCTGCGGGCAGAAGGCCGCCGCGCCGGCCGAGAAGGCCGATCCGGCTTTGTGGGTGGTCAAGGATCACGACACCACCATCTACCTGTTTGGCACCGTCCATGTGCTCAAGCCCGGCATCCACTGGTTCCAGGGCGGGCTCAAACAGGCATTCGACAAGGCCGACACTCTGGTGCTCGAGCTGGTGATGCCGCCCGATGCCGAGATGCAGCAGATCGTCGCCGAGCTGGGCACCGCCGCGGGAGGCCCGCCGCTGACCGAGCAGCTGCCTGCCGCGGAGGCAGCCAAGATGCGCGCGGCGCTGCCCAAATTCGGCATGGCACCCGATTCGCTCGACCGCGCCGAGCCGTGGCTGGCCGCGACCCTGCTGTCGGTGCTGCCGCTCAAGCAGCTGGGATATGACGACAAACAGGGCGCCGAGCTGACCCTGACCGAGGCCGCCAAGGCCGCGGGCAAGAAGGTGGAGGGGCTGGAGACCGCGCGGCAGCAGCTCGGCTATTTCGACGCCCTCCCCCTGCCCGCCCAGCGCAAGCTGCTGGTCGAGACGATCGACGACCTGCCCGAGGCGGGGGCCAAGATCGACCAGGCGGTGACCGCGTGGCGCAAGGGCGATGCCGACGGGCTGGCGAAGCTGGTCAATGCCGACATGGCCTCCGCCCCCGAAGTGAGCGAGGCGCTGCTGGTCAACCGCAACCGCAACTGGGCCGACTGGATTTCCCGGCGAATGCAACAGCCTGGCACGGTGTTCGTCGCGGTGGGCGCCGGGCATCTGGCGGGGAGCCAGAGCGTGCAGGCCGAGCTGGCCAAGCGCGGGTTGAAGGTGGAGCGGGTGCGGTATTGAGGCGCTGATGCACCGCTGATTACCGCGGCTTTTCCCCGGCGAAGGCGGGGTTCCAGTACCTGAAAGTCACGCGCCTTGGGCGCGTCTTCGCCGCGTACTGCCTAGTCTGGGGCCCCGGCCTTCGCCGGGAACGCCTGTGGACGCTTCATACACTCAGGCGAGCAAAGGTTGCGCGGTGGCTTGACTCCGACCCGACTCATATTTAACTGATAGGTTATATAGCCTAAAGGTTAAATATGGACGCCCTGAGCAACACCTTTGCCGCCCTGGCCGACCCGACCCGCCGCGCGATCCTGGCGCGGCTGGCGTTGGGGGAAGCCAATGTGGGCGAGCTGGCCCAGCCCTTTGCCATCAGTGGCCCGGCCGTGACCAAGCACCTCAAGGTGCTCGAACAGGCCGGACTGATCTCGCGCAGCCGGGTGGCGCAGCAGCGCCCGGCGAAGCTGGAGCCCGAGGCGCTCAAGGCGGCGAGCGAATGGCTCGGCGAATATCGCCGCTTCTGGGACGCGAAGTTCGACGATCTGGACGCCTATCTGACGAAACTGCAAACGGGAGAGACGGAATGAACGCGAATGTTGGCATTGGCCGGGAAGTGACGATCGACCGCGTCTTCGCGGCCCCGCGCGAACTTGTCTTCGATTGCATGACGCAAAGCGAGCACCTCGCCAAATGGTGGGGTCCGCACGGGTTCGACGTGCCGTTCTGCGAGAGCGATGCCCGTCCGGGCGGTAAAGTGCGCATCGATATGCGGGGACCGGAACCGTACGGTACCAACCCGGTCCAGGGCGAGTTCGAGGCGGTCGACCGGCCCGAGCGGCTGGTGATGGTGCTGCGCGGCTTTCCCGGCGAGGACGGCAGCTGGGGGATTGAGCACCGCACCACCATGGTCTTCACCGACGCGCCCGAGGGCGGCACGCGGATGCAGATGACGACGGTGGTGCTGCAGGTGAGCGAAGCGCTGCTGCCGGCGCTCGACGGGATGCACGAAGGCTGGGGCCAGAGCTTCGAGAAGCTCGAGGCGCTGCTGCGCCAACTTTAGGGAGTGGTCCGTTTCAAATCCTCCCCGAGCTTGCTCGGGGAGGGGGACCGCCGGCCGCAGGCCGGTGGTGGGGGGGCGCGGCGGGTACCGCCGCGTTCCGCGACGGCCCCTCCACCACCCGCTTCGCGGGCGGTCCCCCTCCCCCAGACAAGCTGGGGGAGGATTTAGAGTCTCCTTGCTTTCCCCCGCCCCCTCCGTTATGCGCGCGCCTTCCGTGCCAGGGTCATCCCTGGAGGCCTGGCCGGATTGAACTAACTTTAGCTGATTGGAACGACACATGAGCGATACGCTTACGCTGTCGGCCGAGACGCGCGAGCAGGTTGGCAAGGGAGCCTCCCGCGAGCTTCGTCGTAATGGCCGCGTCCCCGCCGTAATCTACGGCAACAAGCAGGACCCGAAGAGCATCCACGTCGAGGAGCGCGAGCTCTATCGTCTGCTGATGACCGGGCACTTCTTCAATTCGGTCGTCATGATCAATGGCGAGCGCACCCTGCCCAAGGACGTGGCTTTCGACCCCGTCACCGATCGTCCGGTGCACGCCGACTTCCTGCGCATCAGCGAGCACGCGACCGTTCACGTGAACGTGCCGATCGTCTTCACCGACGAGGAAGAGGCCCCCGGCCTGAAGCGCGGTGGCGTGCTGAACGTCGTCCGTCACGAGCTCGACCTGGTGGTCGACGCCGCCGAGATCCCCAGCGAAGTCACGATTTCGCTCAAGGGCCTCGAAGTCGGCGATTCGCTGCACATCTCGGCAGTGACCCTGCCGAAGGGCGCGACCTCGGCGATCACCGACCGCGACTTCACCATCGCGACCGTGGTTGCTCCGTCGGCGCTCAAGTCGAGCGAAGGCGACACGACCACGACCGAAGCGGCCGAAGGCGAGGAAGCCGGCGAGTAATCGCCCCCTCGAACTTACCGGTTCAAAAAATCGCCTCCGCACCCTAGGTGCGGAGGCGATTTTCGTTTGAGCAGGATTTGAGATGCAGCTGTGGGTCGGCCTGGGCAATCCGGGCCCGCAATATGCGATGCACCGGCACAATGTGGGCTTCATGGCGGTGGACGCCATTGCCGAGACCTTTGGCTTCACGCCCGAGAAGAAGCAGTTCCAGGGCTGGACCCGCGAAGGGCGGATCGGCAGCGAGAAGGTGATCCTGCTCAAGCCGGGCACGTTCATGAACGAGAGCGGCCGTTCGGTGCGCGCGGCGATGGACTTCTACAAGCTGACGCCGGAAGACGTCACGCTGTTCCACGACGAGCTCGACCTGGTGCCGATGAAGGTCAAGGTGAAGCGCGGCGGCGGCACGGCGGGGCACAACGGCCTGCGCTCGACCGACAAGCATCTGGGCCCGGACTTCCGCCGCGTGCGGATCGGCATCGGCCATCCAGGACACAAGGACCGGGTGCACGGCTATGTGCTGGGCAATTACGCCAAGAACGAGCTTGACCCGCTCGCCGACATGCTCGGCGCGATCGCGGCCGAGGCGAGCTGGCTGGCGGCGGGCGACGACGTGCGGTTCATGAACGACGTGGCGATGCGGCTGCAGGATTGAGGGGGCGGTTCGCGCCTTCCGGTCGGCTGGCGGACAAGCGGGACCCCGGCTCAAGGCCGGGGTGACGAGAAGAATATCCACCTCGGACCCATCCCGGTCACCCCGGGCTTGACCCGGGGTCGCGCTTCAAATGCCTTTCGATTAGCCTTCGACCCTGACTCAATCCTCCCCCGGAGGGGGAGGGGGACCAGCCGCAGGCTGGTGGAGGGGTAGCGCGCCGCATGCTGCACGGTCCGAAGAAAACACAGAGACGGGCGGCAACGCTCCGCAAGTCTATGAGTTTGCCCGAAGTGCTCCTGTGGCACGCGCTGCGCAGGCGCCCCGGCGGCCTGCGGTTTCGGCGACAGCACCCGGCGGGATGCTACATCCTCGATTTCTATTGTCCGAAACATCGCCTGGCGATCGAAGTGGACGGAGAGATTCACGCGCGTGGAGACCAACCGTTGCGCGATGCTGCTCGGGACGCATGGTTAAGCCGACAGGGTATCTTGGTGCTCCGCCTTCCCGCAGCGGAGATTCTCGCCGACCTTGAAGCGGTGGTTCGCCATATCATCGTCATTGCCTGCGGAGACTACCCCTCCACCGCCTTCGGCGGTCCCCCTCCCCCTCCGGGGGAGGATTGAAGGGGCATCCGCTTGACCTTTGCCACCCCCGCCGACATCCATGGCCCTGGTTCAGCGTGACAGGGGAATGGATATGAAGCGTCTCGGCATTGGCGTGGTGCTGGCCCTGTCGTGCAGCGGCGCGATCGCCCAGCAGGCGGCTCCGCAGCGGGAAGCCACCGGGCTCGCGACGATTCGCGCCGAGCAGCTCAGGCAGGACCTGACCCTTATCGCATCGGATGCGCTGGAAGGCCGCCTGAGCCTGCAAAAGGGCGATGACGATGCCGCAACCTGGGTGGCTGCCCAGTTCCGCAAGGCCGGGCTCAAGCCGATCGCAAAGGGCCCCAACGGGAAGCCCGGTTATTTCCAGCCGGTCCCGCTGGTCGAGTATCGGGGCGATCCGGCGCAATCGAGCCTGACACTGGCGCGCGGTAAGGAGACGCAGGTCTGGCGCGCGCCGGCGTTCGGCGGGTCCTATCGCGACGATGTCGACCTGAGCGCCCCGGCGGTCTTTGCCGGCTATGGCATCACCGCGCCCGAGCTGGGCTATGACGATTATGCCGGCATCGACGTGCGCGGGAAGATCGTGCTGATCTTCGATCACGAGCCGCAGGAAGCCGATCCCGCCTCACGCTTCAACGGCACCGGGCTGACCCGCTATGCCACTGCGCGGGTGAAGCTGCTCAACGCGCAGCGCCACGGTGCGGTCGCCGTGCTGCTCGCACCCGAGCCGCACCGCAAGCATCTGACCAATGCCGAGCGCTCGGCGAACATCACCAAGGGCGTGACCCCGCGCATCCCGCTGGCGGCGCAGGCGATCGCGCAGGACGAAGTGGCGATCCCGCTGCTCAGCGTCCGCGACGAGGTGGTCGCCGCGCTGATGGCGGGCTCGGGCGCTGCGCCGGGAGCGACGCAGGATGCGATCGACGCCAGGGCAGTGCCGCAATCGCGCGCGCTGACCGGCGAGTCGCTTACGGTACGCCTGCGCAACGCGACGCGGCGCACCGGCGTGGCCAACAATGTCGTAGGGCTGATCGAGGGATCGGATCCGAAGCTCAAGGCCGAGACGATCCTGATCAGCGCGCATCACGATCATGACGGCATGGAGGCCTGCACCGATCCCGCCAACCCGCCGGTGACGATCCCGGCCGACCCTGTACCCTGCCCGCGCATCTGGCGCGGCGCCGACGACAACGGATCGGGCACGGTCGGCGTGGTCGCGCTGGCCCGCGCCTTCGCCGCCAATCCGGTGCGGCCGAAGCGATCGATTCTGTTCGTGGTGTTCGCAGGCGAGGAGCGCGGCCTGCTCGGCGCCTATTATCTCGCGGCGCATCCGCTGCGCCCGCTGAAGACCACCCGCGCGATGATCAATTTCGACATGATCGGCCGCAACGAGGAAGCCAGCCCGCAGACCGACGGGCTGATCGAGATCCCGGCGGACACGACCAACCGGCTCAACCTGATCGGCGGGCTCTATTCGCCGGATTATGCGGCGACGGTGAAGGCGGCCAATCAGTCGGTCGGACTCGTGCTCGACGACCGGTTCGATCACGAGAGCGCGCTCAACGTGTTCTTCCGCTCGGACCAGTTCCCGTTCGTGCTGAAGGACGTGCCGGCCTTCTGGTGGTTCACCGGCTTCCACCCGGACTATCACCACACCACCGACACGGTGGACAAGATCAACTTCGCCAAGATGGAGAAGATCCTGAAGCTCGCCTATCTGAGCGCCTGGCGCTTCGGCGAGACGGCCACGCCGCCGCGCTTCGTCGCAAGCCAAGGCGTGCGCTAGCCGCCGGCGATCCTGCCGGCGCGAGCGTGCAGATCAGGCGAATGCGCCGCCCTGCGATCAGAGCGCGGGACGATAGGCCTGGAACAGTCCCAGCCGCACGAGCAGGGCGAGCAGCGCGCCGACCTCGCTCTCGGGATGATGGGCGAAGCGGGCGCGGAGTTCCTGTACGCTCACCGCGGGACGGGACAGCGCATATTCGGCGACATCCGCGACCGGGCCGAGCGGCTGCCCACCGCTGCCGGTCCGCAGCATCGCGCCGCTCTCCGGCCAGTCGACCGTGGCCGAGCGATCGGTGCGCGCGTAGAAATCGAGCATCGGCCGCTCGGGCAGCACCAGACCGCGTTGCGGCGTAGCAAGCTGGCGCTGGCGGACGGCGACTTCTTCTACCATCGCCCGGCTGTGTGCCATCTCCGACAGGCGTGCGCCCAGCGCGGCGAGCTGGCCGGCCAGCACCGCGCCATCCTGTGCACGCGCATCGGCGAGATAGGCGCGGAAGGCCGGCTCGCGCAGCGCCATCTCCTGGAGCAGCTCGAACAGCAGCTTGCCCGAATGCGGGGCGATGCCGAGCGTCAGGTGGAGCGATTCGGCGGAACTCGCCAGCGCGTCGTGGAAATAGCCGCGCGGGATGTAGAGCACGTCGCCGGGCCGCAGCGTGATGTCCATCAGCACCGGCCCCTTGGCGACATCGATCCGCGCCTGGGCATCGTCGCCGGTCAGCGGCGTGAGGGGATTCTCGGCACGATTGGCGTAGATCCGCCAGCGCTTCTCGCCGACACAGTGGATCGCGAACACCTCGTGCAGATCGCAGTGCGAGGCAAAGGCCTGGATGCCCTGGAACGAGCAATAGAGATTGGCCTCGACCCGCGCGGCGAACTGCCGGGCCAGGCTGTCGGTGAGCGCGCGGATTTCGGGGTCGACCTTCTCCACCGCGTCGGCGACCAGACTGGCCCCCATTGCCAGGAACATCTCGACCTTGGCGGGATCGGCGAGCTGCCGCGTGCCGCCGCGCCCCGGCACCTCGTCCATGTAGAAATCGGGGGAAACCGCCGCGCTGTTGAGCAGCAGCTTGATATGCTCCGGTCCCCAATGGGTGCGGATGCCGAGCAGCTGGTTGAGGCGCGGCCACCCGATTACCGCGTGGCGGCCAGATCCCGCAGGCGCGGGGATATGGACCGGCTTGCGCCCCCAATATTCGGCGAGGAATTGTTCGGGCGCCAGCGGCGCGATCAGTTCGGCGAAATCCACCGGACCAAGCTAGCGGCTGCCACCCGGATTTGTCGATCCCGCAAGCGAACGGCGCCGCCCCCGCGAGGGGACGGCGCCGCCGGATTGCTCGAAGGCTGTGGCTTACTTCTTGCCGACGACCACGCCGACCAGGCGCTGATTGGCGCCGCCGAAGGTGCCGCTCGCCGCGAAGACGGTGCCGACCTGCTCGCCCTGCGAACCGAAGAAGCCGCCCGCCAGCGTGCCCGAAAGCGGGCTGCCGGTGGTGAAGCTGCCGGTCCACTGGTTCTGGCCGACCGGGATCGCGCCCTGCACGGTGAAGGTGCCGTATGGCACCGGGGTGCCGCCGCCAGTCGGGATCGTCGACAGGGTCAGCACCGAATCGACCGTGCCGAGGGCGAAGTTGACCGTCATGGTGACGGTGCCCGTGACCTGGTTGATCGCGGTGGTGGTGCCGGTGGTGCTCACCAGACGGCCAGTGACGGACAGCGTGCTGTAGGCGACGGTGCCGGTGGCTGGCATGTCGCTGAGCGCCGTCGAATAGCCCCAGGCGGTATAGGAAAGGCGCTTCGCGCCAGCAGTCGAATCACCGCGCCACCAATTGGCGTAGCTGACCCGGCTCAGCGCCAGCGCAGCGTTGCTGGTCGGCCCGAGGTTCGGGGTAACCGTCGTGTCCTTCGTCACCACATTGTTGAGGAACTCGACCTGGGCGAACTTGCCCGCGGTGGTCGCGTCGTTGGTGCGGAAGATGAACTCCGGGTTGGTCGGGATCGCATTGGCGACCAGCGTCGAGGTGCAAGTCTGGCCGGTTGGCACGCAGAAGCGCGACTCCTCGGTGTTCTCGCGCATCACATAGGTGCCGGTCGCAACCTTGGTGTCGGTGGCGAGGCGCACGCGGGTCGACAGCGTCTCGGTGTTGGCCCCGGCCAGCACGACCGCGCTGGTCGCCGGATCGCCGGTGTAGCTGGTC